>ERZ1027094.22-NODE-22-length-139115-cov-18.562872_pt1 | contig 139115 bp, 138 predicted proteins | sample MGYA00519410_ERZ1027094 | MGnify/ENA primary metagenome ERZ1027094 (study PRJEB26926, sample SAMN06164647) | human gut metagenome | biome: ENVO:00009003; feature: ENVO:2100002; material: ENVO:00002003 | host: Homo sapiens | place: USA | collected 2012 ...
GGGGCGGGACTGGAGTCCCGGGCTGTTCGCGGAGAAAGCTCCCTGCTGGCCTGCCGATCACCATCGCCGTAACTGTGAGCTTCCAACTCACCGTTTTGATACAGGCGCACCCGCACCCCAAAGCAGGGGAGAGGTGCGCGTTTTGAGCGCCGGGAGGCGCACAAGGAGTTTGAATTATGGCAGAAGAACGTATTCAGAAGATCATGGCCGAGCAGGGGCTTTGCTCCCGCCGTGCCGCCGAACAGATCATCGCCGAGGGCCGCGTCAAGGTCAACGGCCATCCCGTCAAGGTGGGCGACAAGATGGACCCCAACCGCGACGTGCTGCATGTGGACGATGAGCGCATCTATATCCGCAAGGATCAGCAGATGTACTATCTGGCACTGTATAAGCCCCGCGGCTATGTGACCACCGCCAGCGATGAGCTAGGCCGCAAGACCGTCATGGAGCTGGTGAGCGATATCCCTGCCCGCCTGTACCCGGTGGGCCGTCTGGATAAGGACAGCGAAGGCCTGCTGCTCATGACCAACGACGGTGCTTTTGCACAGGCCGTCACTCATCCGTCGGGCGGTATCTCCAAGCTGTACCGCGTCACCGTGCAGCCCCGCGCCGATGAAAGCCAGATCCTGAAGCTGAGCAGCGGCGTCGTGCTGGATGATGGGACCAAGACCATGCCCTGCGCCATCAACGTTGTTACGGATGAGCCGGGCCGCACCGTGATGGAAATGACCCTGAAAGAGGGCAAGAACCGCGAGATCCGCCGTATGTGCGAGACCGTAGGTCTGGAAGTGGTGCGTCTGAAGCGCAACGCCGAGGGTGTCGTGAAGCTGGGAATGCTCAAGCCCGGCACCTATCGCGAGCTGACCAAGGCGGAGATCAACGGTCTGCGTGCCGCTGCCGCCAAGGGCCGCGCCCAGACCCGCAGCGCCGCAGTGCAGTCCAAGGCTGCCGAGCGCCGCCCCCGCGGCCCGGTGGGCAAGGGTAATGCCCCTAAAAAGCGGAAGTAAGCATCTGCTCTTGACAAACCAGAAAAAAACAACTATACTACAAACAGAAAAGGCGCTGTCCGCAATGGTCAGCTTCCCTTCGGCTAAGGAGTCAATAAGAATGACCGCTCAGGTTTGGGAGTCTGGGGCGGTCATTTCTTATTGTTATGGATCTCTTTGAAGATTGCCCATGCGATCTGAAATGTAATTCCAACTGTGCCGCCAATAATGACGAACAGTTGCAGAACATCGCTCAACACCATGATGCATCCCCCCTTCCGCGTTTGCGAACGGGGGAACAAACAATAAGCTTTTACGTCCCCCGGACGCTTGCCGGAGGGAAGCATGACCACCTGCACTTGCAGACAGCACCTTAACGCCACCCTTCGAGGTGGCGTTTTTAGTTTAGCATACTTTTTGACGGATGACAATAGGAGGAAAGACCGGCTGTTCTCAAAAGATGAATAACTGTCAGCTCTTCACCTTTCAGGTGAGAAAAATTGCAGCCCGCCGCAAATACACCGAAAACGGACGCACCTGCAACGAAAATTGCTGCGTGACCCTGCGGCAGGACGGGCTGTGCATGCGAGAAATACAAAAAATACTTTTGACAACAAAAGTTCATCTTTCTGAAGCAGACCTGTTCATCGACCAAATTTGTGCTATAATACAAAAGTAACGCTTTGTCCGGCCTGATGAAGGCGGGGCGGAGCAGATCGGAAAACAAGGAGTTTTGGAATCATGGAAAGAGAAAAACTGAAGTCCCGGCTGGGCTTCATTCTGCTTTCGGCAGGCTGTGCCATCGGCATCGGCAACGTGTGGAAGTTCCCTTATATTGCCGGTCAGGGCGGCGGCGGCGCATTTGTGCTGTTCTACCTGCTCTTTCTGGTCATTCTGGGCCTGCCCATCATGACGATGGAGTTTGCGGTGGGGCGTGCTTCCCGCAAGAGCCCGGTGCGGGCCTATCAGGCACTGGAAAAACCGGGCCAGAAGTGGCACATCCACGGCTATCTTACCCTCGTGGGCTGCTATCTGCTCATGATGTTCTACACCACCGTTGCAGGCTGGATGCTGCACTATTTCTACATGACCGCAGTCGGCAAGCTGGCGGGTCTGGACGCCGATCAGGTGGCCGGTAAGTTCACCGAAATGCTGGCAGACCCCGGTGTTATGACCTTCTGGATGGTCTTTGTTGTGGCGCTGGGCGTTTTTGTGTGCGCCAAGGGCCTGCAGAACGGCCTTGAGCGCGTGACCAAGGTCATGATGATCGCTCTGCTGGTGATCATGGTGGTGCTGGCCGTCAACAGCCTGTTCATGCCCGGTGCAAAGGAGGGCCTGAGCTTCTTCCTTGTGCCTGACTTCAAGCGGATGGAAGAGGTGGGCGTGGTCAACACACTGGTGTCCGCCATGAATCAGGCCTTCTTCACCCTGAGCCTTGGCATCGGCGCAATGTCCATCTTTGGCAGCTACATCGACAAGGAGCACTCCCTGCTGGGTGAGTCCGTCCGCATCGTCATTCTGGATACCTTTGTGGCCATCACCGCAGGTCTTATCATCTTCCCGGCCTGCTTCACCTATGGCGTGGACCAGACCAGCGGCCCCAGCCTGATCTTCATTACCCTGCCCAATATCTTCGCCAATATGGCGCTGGGCCGTCTGTGGGGCACCCTGTTCTTCCTTTTCATGGCATTCGCGGCCCTGTCTACGGTGCTGGCTGTGTTCGAGAACATCATCTGCTGCGGCATGGAGCTCACCGGCTGCAGCCGCAAAAAATCCAGTCTGGTGAACCTTGTGCTCATCACGGCGCTTTCGCTGCCCTGCGTGCTGGGCTACAACCTCTGGGCATGGGACGGCTTTGCCGTGTTCGGCGGCGCTGTGCTGGACTTTGAAGATTTCCTCGTCAGCAACCTGTTCCTGCCGCTGGGCAGTTTGGTGTATCTGCTGTTCTGCGTTACCCGTTACGGCTGGGGTTGGGACAACTATAAAAAGGAAGTCAACACCGGCAGAGGCCTCAAAATGCAGGACTGGATGCGCGGCTACCTGACCTATGTGCTGCCGGTCATTGTGCTGTTCATCTTTGCTTTTGGCATCTACGATAAATTTTTTGCGTAAATAAATGACTTCGACCTCTCCGCCACCTTCGGTGACGCCTCTTCCAAAGGGAGAAAACCGGACAGAAAGATGCACTTTGCATGGACTGCCAAAGGCTCCTACTTTGGGAGAGCTGGCAAACCCGAAAGGGTTTGGCTGAGAGGGCAGGCAGGTTAACGAAAGGCTCCTCTTATTCCATAAATAAGAGGGGCTTTTTGCAGAAGAAAGGAGTTCTCCGGAATGCACATTCTGATCTGTGATGACGATGCGGCCTTTGGCACCCGCATGGCAGAATATGTGGCCGCTTACTTTGCGGCCCGCAGCATTCTGGTACAGACTGCCGTCTGCACCAGCGCGGGGCAGGCGCTGGAAACGCCGGAGCTGGAGCTGTACCAGCTGGCGTTTCTGGATGTGGACATGCCCGGCGTGAACGGTATGGTGCTGGGGCGCCAGCTCAAGCAGAAATGCCCCGGGCTGAAGCTGGTATACGTATCGGCCTATCTGGAATTTGCATTGGAGGGCTATACGGTCAATGCATACCGCTACCTGCTCAAGCGGGACATTGTGCACACCCTGCCCAGCTGTCTGGACGACCTGCTGGCCGAACTGACCGACCAGCGCAAGACCCTGACGGTGCACCACAACCGCACTGCCACAGAGATCCCGCTGGATCAGATCTATTATCTGGAAAGTGATCTGCGCCAGATCAACGTTTATGGCGACATCCCCCGCCAGCCCATCTGCACCTACTACGGCAAAATTGCCGACCTGCCGCAGATGCTGTACGAGAACGGCTTTTTGCAGGTGAGCCGCAGCGATGTGGTCAACATGAAATATGTGTGCGGCATCCGCAGTTATAAGATGACGCTGAAAAACGGGGTGGAACTCAGCATCAGCCGCCCGGGCTATGCCGCTATCCGCAGCGCATATCTGGAATGGAAGGGGCAGTACGTCGATGAGTGAGGTGTTCACAGATGCGCTGCTCGGGCATCTGGTCTGTCTGGTTCAGGCGAATGCTTTTATTATGGTAGAATGGGCCTACCTTGGCAGGGGAAAACTGCGCTGGCCGGTTCTGTGGGCAGAGCTGCTGTGTATGGGGCAGCTGGGCCTGTCACTCGCAACAGGAATGTCATTTTTCAATGTGCAGAGCGTCCTGCTCAATGTGCTGTACCTTTTTGTTACGGCGCAGCTGTTTGGTGGGACGATGACGGATAAGCTCACGGCCTGCCTCATCAACGGCACCATGTGCCTGCTGGTGGAGAACACGGTCAACTATACCTATTCCTGGTTCACAGGAGTGCGCACCGGCGAAGCATGGCAGCACACCGGCTGCCTGATCGCGCTGTGCGCCGCAAACTTCATCGTGGGTGCAGCAGTTGCGCATTCCCTGTACAGCTGGAACCAGAAGTGTGCTCTGCAGCCGCTGCAGGCGCTGGTGATGTCCTTTTTCCCCGGGGTGGCTGTGGTGCTGAACATTGTGCTGATGGTCACAGGGACCCGGCAGCCCGCTACCCGGATGACCATGCTGCTGACCTTTGGCATGAGCGTGGCGGTGCTGGTGCATATCGCCATCGTGCAGATGTTCAACGATCAGGTGGTGCAGCGGGAAAACTCCCGCTACCGTGCCCGGCTGGAGCAACAGCGTGCAGAAGCACTGCTGGATTCCTACACGGAGCAGCGCCGCCTGACCCACGAGTTTACCAACCACATGAGCGCTCTCAGCGCGCTGCTGGATCAGGACGACCTGAAGGGAGCCCGCACCTACCTTGCAAGCGTGAGCAAACTGGTGGCGGCAGGCACCACCATCATGGACACCCACAACCCGCTGCTGGACTCCATCCTGAGCAAAAAGTACGAAGAAGCGGCCCAAAAGGGCGTGACAGTCTATTTTGATCTGTGCGACCTCAAGGAGATCCCCTTTGATGGCATGGACATGGTCATCGTGCTGTCCAATCTGCTGGACAATGCCATCCGTGCCGCAGCGCAGGCCCTGCCGCCGGAGGTGTATGTGCGCATCCGCAAAACGCCGGAGGAGTACCTGCTCTCGGTGCGCAACCGCGTGCAGGATGATCTGGATCTGGAGGACAACAAGCTGCCCGGCACCACCAAAAAGGAGAGCGGCCACGGCATGGGCTTTGCCAATGTGCAGGAGGTGCTGCGCAAGTACGGCGCAGAGTATACGGTCAGCTGCCGCGACCGCTGGTTCCGCTTCACCTGTGCCATCCCGGTGTGCAATTCATGACATGAGTACCGACAGTTTATGACAAGTTTTCTGCAACAGGACCGCAACCGTGTTATACTGAAAACGGTAAAGGTGATGCCTGCACGGGCAGAGTGGATTGCGGCTGAGGCAACTCGGGAAACACTTTACATACGGTGCGGTGCTTCGGACAGCGGTGCGTGTTAAGCTGTCCGCTTTCCCTTTGCTCATTGTACCGCATGGCAGATGCCGTGCGGTTCATCTGGCGGGGCTTTCAACGGCGAGCTTTGGGGTTTGCTGCTGATAAAGTCACTCGGTACGTCGCATTTCTGTCCGGCAGGTGTTGCTTGTGGGAATGGAGCATCTGCTGCACAGAGCATCTGCGTCGGTGAGAGTTCTGTCAGGTTTTTTATTGCAAAAAAAGAGCTGCTGTACGGCAAAAAAACCGGGTACAGCAGCTCTTTTTTAACGTTTTGAGATGTTGGAAAAGCCGGGCCTTACTCCGGCTTTACCTGCAGCTCCTGCTCGCAGTAGATGCAGCGATATTTGCCGTTGGAGCTCAGCTCAAAGATCTGATCGCACCCTTCCTCAATGGAGGAGATGCAGCGGGGGTTCTTGCACCGCACGATGTTCACCAGACGCTTGGGAGGCTTGGGTTTTTCCTTACGCACAGCCTTGCCGTTTTCGATGATGGTCACGCTGATGTTCGGGTCAAGGTAGGCCAGCACATCCAGATTCAGCCAGGAAGCATCTCCCTCCACCTTGAGGATGTCCTTGCGGCCGTTCTCGCTCTTGTTGCTGCGTGCATTCTGGATCAGTGCCACGCTGGCGGTGCGGTTGCCCGCAATGCCCAGCAGGTCCATCAGGCCGACAGCAGTGCCTGCCTTGATGTGGTCGATCACGATGCCATTCTGGATCTCGTCAATGTTCAGCATATCAGTTTTCCTCCTTAGATGCCTTGGGGTCGCGCAGGCCCAGCAGGGTCATGATCAGTGCCATGCGGACGTACACACCGTTCTGCACCTGCTCAAAATAAGCGGCGCGGGGGTCATCGTCCACATCCAGCGCGATCTCGTTAACACGGGGCAGGGGATGCAGCACGGCCATATCCGGCTTTGCAAGGCTCATCTTTTCCTTGGTGAGGATGTAGCTGTTCTTCAGGCGGATGTAGTCCTCCTCGTTGAAGAAGCGCTCCTTCTGCACGCGGGTCATGTACAAAATGTCCAGCTCCGGCATGGATTCCTCCAGACTGCGGGTCTCCTTGTAGGGGATGCCGTTGGCCTCCAGCACGTCCTTCACGATGTAGTCCGGCACCCGCAGCTCCTCCGGGCTGATGAGCACGAAGCGGATGTTCTTGCAGCGTGCCATGGTCTTGATGAGGGAGTGCACGGTGCGGCCGAACTTCAGATCGCCGCACAAGCCGATCGTCAGATCATCCAGCCGTCCCATGCGGCGGCGGATGGTCATGAGGTCCGTCAGGGTCTGGGTGGGGTGCTGGTGGCCGCCGTCGCCCGCGTTGATCACCGGAATGCGGGAGTAGCGGCTTGCACGCAGCGGTGCGCCCTCTTTCGGGTGCCGCATGGCCACGATGTCCGCATAGCAGGACACCACGCGGATGGTGTCGGCTACGCTCTCGCCCTTGCTTGCACTGGATACGTTCTCACTGGGGAAGCCCAGCACATGGCCGCCCAGATTCAGCATGGCAGCCTCGAAGGAAAGGCGGGTGCGGGTGGAAGGCTCATAAAACAGGGTAGCCAGCTTTTTGTGGCTGGCTGCGTCCTGATAGGCTGCCGGGTCGTCGTGGATGCGGTCGGCCAGATCAAGCAGCGTGGAGATTTCCTGCTGGGTAAAATCCAACGGGTCGATCAGATGTCGCATGGGTACATACCTCCGTTTAAAGCAGTTTGCGTAGGATAGAAAAATCAAAGAAGTTTGTGTAGTAGCTCAGCGAACGCATCACCGGGCGGCACAAACGATTGAAACACACTTCGTCCAGCAGCAGCATGGCTTCGCCGGGGGCGAGGCGCATGGCCGAGCGGATGGCGTCATCGCCGCAGCTTGCCTTCAGGTGGGCAACGTTGGAGGAGATCTGCTGGTGGCATTCCCGTTCTAGAATATCGAACACCCCGCCGGTCAGGTCGATGCGGGTATAATCCCGTGTACCGAACAATGCTCTGGGCAGGTAGTCGATGGAATAGATCACCGGGGTGGTGTCGGCCAGAATGCGCTTTTTGATGCAGATCACATCATCGCCGGGTGCGATGTCCAGATTGTGGGCCAGCTCCTCCCCGGCACGGATGGGAAAGACCTGAATGCCATCGGCGTGGGGATAGCTGCCAAAGCTGCGGATCAGCGGGTAGTATTCCAGCTTCTGGTCCAGACGGCTGCGCAGGCTCAGCACCGTACGGTTCACCACCGTGCCAATGCCGCGCACACGCTCCACGTAACCAGCGCGTTCCATTTCGCTCAGCGCGTCACGGATGACGGTGCGGCTCACGCCCAGCTCAGCGGCAAGGTCCACCTCGGCAGGCAGACGGTCGGCCCGGGCATAGCGCCCGGTGCGCAGCTCTTCCAGCAGACTGGCAACGATGCGGTCGCTGATGACAGCGCCGCCCAACCGGCTGGAAGATGCAAGTGCAGATTCCTTCATGGTTTGGTTCCTCCGTTCACAGGCAGCGCAGGGCACTGCCGGGACTTGGAGCCCTGCGGCGCACGGCCCCGCTTTGTGACCACGGCCATGCACCGCAAAACCCCTTTCTACTTTATTATAGCATAAATTGACATTTATAAAAGCGGCATTTATACTGGAATCAGCCAAAAAGTACGATTTTATTTTGGAGGGGATAGCAAGATGGAAATTTTTCTGCACAGGATATGCGGCAAAACCGCAGAGCCGCCGGTGCCCATGCTGCTGCGCCGCTGTACGGCAGAGGAAGCCCCGGCAGTGTACGCTTTGCAGAATGAGGTGCGCGCCGCCATGCCGCACCCCGAGCAGTTCGTGCCGGATACGCTGGAAAATATCACGACCTATGTCCGCAAGGACCTGTGCATTGGTGCATGGCAGGGCAGCAGGCTGGGCGGGTATCTCATCGTGCGCTTCTGCGGGCAGAGCGAGCACAACTACGCGGCCTTCATGGACGTCCCGCGTACCGAGTGGGAGCACTGGGCCAATGCCGACAGTGCTATCGTCCACGCAGACTTTCGCGGCAACGGCCTGCAAAGGCTCATGCTGGGAGCAGCCTTGCCGCTCTTCCCGGGCAGGATCACCCACATCGGGGCCACCGTCAGCCCGGAAAACCAGTACAGCCTGAACAACGCCCTTGCATCGGGCTTTACCATCGTCTCCCGGCGTGAAATGTATGGCGGATACGACCGGTATCTGCTGAAAAAAGACTTGTAAAAAACAGGGCTGCGTCCCCAAATGGATGCAGCCCTGTTTTTCAGTCAATGGATAGTTTGAGCTTGTTTTTCATCTTGTGCCGCACCACAAGCAGACAGGCCAAATGCACGGCGGCGGTCAGCACCCAGCTGATGGGGTAGCTGATGTACAGCATGAACGGTGTGCGGTTCAGCTGGAAGATGGTGGCGATCCACACCAGACGCAGCAGGCAGCTGCCCACAAGGCTCACCACCATGGGCAGCACGCTGTAGCCAAGGCCGCGCAGGCTGCTGGCCAGCGTGTCCATAATGCCGCACAGCAGGTAGGTGCCGCAGATCACCCGCAGGCGCTCATATCCGGCGGCAACGACCGCCGCATCCGAGGAGTAGAAGTGCAGCAGTTGGGTGCCTGCCAGCACTGCGCCGCCGCCCAGCACCACGCCGGTGACGATGGCGCACAGCAGGCAGTTGAGGACAACGCGGTTCAGGTTCTGGTACTTGCGTGCGCCCATGTTCTGGCTGGTGAAGGTCACCGCTGCCTGCGAAAAGGCGTTCATGGCGGTATAGACGAAGCCCTCCAGATTGGCGGAGGCCGAACTGCCTGCCACCACCGTGGAGCCGAAGGAGTTGATGGCCGACTGGATGACCACATTGGACAGGCTGAACACGGTGCTCTGCAGACCGGCAGGCAGGCCGATGAGCAAAATCTGCTTCAGGGTACCCATGTGGAAGCCCAGATGATGCAGATCCAGATGCAGAGCGCCCTCTTCCTTCATCAGCATCCGCGTCACCATGCAGGCAGAGACGGTCTGACTGATGATGGTAGCCAGTGCCACGCCTGCCACGCTCATGGAAAAGCCAATGACGAACACCAGATTCAGCACCACATTGATGATGCCTGCCGCCGCCAGACAGTACAGGGGACGCTTGGTGTCGCCCACAGCACGCAGCAGTGCCGAGCTGAAGTTGTACAGCATGGTCATGGGCATTCCGATAAAATAGATTTTAAGATACAGCGCAGAGAGATCGATCACATCCTCCGGGCAGCTCATCAGCTCCAGCAGGCCGCGGGCCGCAAAGAACCCCACCACGGCCAGCAGCACGCCGCTGACAAGGCCCAGTGTCACCGAGGTCTGCACCGTGTTCTGAACACCGCGCTCGTCCTTTGCACCAAAACAGCGTGCGGCCACCACGTTTGCGCCCAGCGAAAGCCCCACGAACAGATTCACCAGCAGATTGATGAGGGAGCCGTTGGAGCCTACTGCCGCCAGTGCGGTGCTGCCCGCAAAGCGGCCCACGACCACCACGTCTGCTGCGTTGAACAGCAGCTGCAGGATGCTGGAAGCTGCCAGCGGGATGGAGAACAGGATGATTTTTTGGAGCATTGGGCCGCTGGTCAGGTCAGCGGAGCGGCTTGTCTGAGCCATGAGAAGAGCGCCTCCTTTTTGTCGTTTACGCGGAGAAGCTATTTCCTAAGCATTGCACACTGCTTAGGAGGACAGCATCTGAAATGTAAATATTTCGTAAATAAAGGGAACCGAAGGCATATTATAACGCGCGGCGCAGAAAAATACAAGTGGCACCGCTGAAAAAGACAGCTTTTTCCGGCAATGCCACAGGAAAACGGCTTTTCAGTTCGATCCAAGCACCTTCCAGTGCTCCGGTGCAGCAAAATCGCTCGTCTCGCCGTCATCGGTGTACATCCGGCAGCGGGCGCTGCCGCTTTCGTCCGGGCAGGCCCACAGGGTCAGGCCGGTCTCGTCCAGCTGGGCGGTGCAGCTGGCGGGTCTTGCCACCGGCACGGCATGGCCCGGGCGGATGAACAGCAGGACCTCGTCCAGTGCACAGCGGACATAATGGTGTCCGGCGGGCAGAAGCTCGGTGTCGTAGTCGTCTACACTGCGGACACGGTAGAGCTTCATGGATTCGGGCAGGTAGACATGGCGTCCGCTGGCGTTCTGGGTGTAGACGGGTGCTACCATCACACCCTCGCCCAGCAGCAGCTGGTCCTGTACCTCACGGGCGTCCGGGTCGGCGGGGAAGTCAAAGCCCAATGGCCGGAAGTAGTTGGTATTTTCCAGTGCTGCCTTCATGAACTCACTATAAAGGTAGGGCAGCAGGGCATACCGCAGCCGGAGCATCTTCCGCAGGGCGGGCAGCATGTCCGCAAAACGGTAGTATTCCTGCATCCGGGAACCATCGGTGGAATGGTTGCGCATCAGCGGCGTGAACAGGCCGAACTCCAGCCAGCGCAGGGCAAGATCGGGCGTGGTATCGTAGGAAAAACCGCACAGATCCGCGCCAGTGTACAAAAAGCCGCAGAGCTGCACATTGGGCATCATCTGGATGTTGGCCAGAAGCTGTGCCCATGTGGAAGCGTTGTCACCCAGCCAGATGCCGCCGTAGCGGTGGCTGCCGATGAAGCTGGAGCGGCTGTACAGCAAAGTGCGTCTGCCGGGGCGCAGGCTGGCAAAGGCTTCGCCTGCCGCGCGGGTCATATTGCCGCCGTAGAGGTTGTGCACCCTGTCATGGCGCACCCGTCGGCCATCCACGTCGTGGTAGAAGCTGGCATAGTCCACGGGGGCGTTCATCAGGCCCAGCGCGCCGCCTACCACCTTGCCGAAGAATTCATCCTGCACGATGTTGTCCTTCCGGCTCAGTTCGTCCATGCTCTCAAAGAAAGCCTTGAGCCGCTCCGGCGAATAAAACAGCGCAGGTTCGTTCATGTCGTTCCAGAAGCCCTCGATGCCGCAGTCGGTCAGCGCCTTGTACTGCCGGCCGAACCACTCCCGCACCTCCGGACGCAGGAAGTCCGCAAAGTAAGCCTTGCCGGGCCACACCGCCGCCACAAAGGGCATGCCGTCGGCTTTGGTGCAGAAGTAACCGTTTGCAAGGCCCTCGGCACAGACGGGGTTTTCCGGGTCGATGCGCACACCCGCATCGATGATGGGCACCAGCCGGATGCCCTGTGCCTTCAGTTCGGCGCTCAGGGCGGCAAGGTCCGGGAAGCGCTGTTTGTTTACGGTAAAATCCGCGTAATCCTGCATATAATCGATGTCCATACAGATCATATCCAGCGGCAGATCGTTCTCTTTGTACTGACGGGCCACCTCCCGCACGTCCTCAGCAGTTTTGTAGCCAAAGCGGCTCTGTGCCAGACCAAAGGCCCACTTGGGCGGGATATAGCTGCGGCCGATGAGCTGCCGGAACTGGCGGCTGATGTCGTTCAGGTCGCCGCCGGCAATGATGTAAAGCTCATAGTCCGGCTCTTCGGTTGCAAAGCGCAGGGCATCGTATTCGGTGTAGCCGATATCGTAACGCACTTTGCCCGGGAAATCGATGAACACGCCAAAGCATTCACGGCCCACACCGCCGTCAATGAGCAGAAAATTGTGCGCACCATAGTAGGAAAGCTTATCCTCGCTGTGGCGGGCTTCATCGGTGTTGTTGGTCACGTAGTGCCAGCCGCGCTTGTTGATGCCGCGCGGCATTTCGCCCAGACCGTACACGATGGCATCCGGAGCCATCCGGTAGGCCCAGCCGCCTTTCTCAGCGGTGAGAAAGGGCACCGGCCCGGCGGAAACGGGAATGTCCTGCACCACACTGTCGGTGGTCAGGGGAGCGCCAAAACGGAAATGCTGGATCATAAGCGTGAAACCTCCTGTTGGAACTTCTTCAGTCAAACCCTGTGGGTTTGCCAGTGCTCCCCACTCTGTCGCCTTTGGCGACATCTCTCCCCGGCGCGGGGAGAGTCTTTTTCAGTGAGGGGGCTGTTGAGCGAAAGCGAGACTGGGGGAGTTGACTTCTCATTTTCTTTATCTTACGTCCTTCTGCCGCACAAAACAAGAGACAAAACCGGCGCTTTTCTGCAATAAAACCGGCAGAATGCAGCCGAATTATCAAAATACCGGCATCTGTTACGGGATACGATTGCAAATGGAGAAGGATGCTGGTATACTGGTAACGCTGTTCCAAGGTGTATCTGAAAACAAAGAAATAGACGATCTTTTCGACTTTTCAGGGACACCTTGGCAGAACAATGGCAAAAAATGGAGGAAGCTCATGTATCGTAACGGTATCAAGCGCCTGCTGGCGATCGTGCTGTCCCTGTGCGGCATGGTCTGCCTGTCATGGCTCTTTCTGATCCTGGCCGTGGCCATCAAGCTGGATTCGCCCGGCCCGGTGTTCTTCAAACAGAAACGTGTGGGCATTGGCAAAAAGCACTTTTACATTTTAAAGTTCCGCACCATGCGCATCGACACGCCCCACGATATGCCCACCCACCTGCTCCATGACCCGGACCAGTATATCACCCGGATGGGCCATTTCCTGCGCAAGACCAGTCTGGATGAACTGCCTCAGCTGTGGAACATCTTTGTGGGGGATATGGCGGTCATCGGCCCGCGGCCTGCGTTGTGGAACCAGTATGATCTGCTGGCCGAGCGCGACAAGTACCATGCCAACGATGTGCGCCCGGGCCTGACCGGCTGGGCACAGATCCATGGCCGCGATGAGCTGGAGATCGCGGAGAAAGCAAAGCTGGACGGCTGGTATGTGGAGCATCTGAGCTTTGGTCTGGATGTGAAATGCTTCTTCGGCACCATTGCGGCTGTGCTCAGGCACGACGGCGTGGTGGAGGGCGGCACCGGCACTCTGCACGAAGAAACAGGCAAAGAGAACCATTAAGAATAGCCGCCGCGTGCCGCAACCCGAATATTTTCAGCGGAAAAATATTTTTTTATTTGCAGTTCTGAAAAATCTGCGGATTTTTCAGAACTGTTTTTTCACAGAAAGGGTCGTGAACGGAAACTGCATTTTGCCTTGCGAACTCGAAATCACCATATCTCTTGATTTATCCCCGGAAAAGCGTATAATAAAACAGTACACAAGACGTCAAAGGAGGATTCCTGTATTATGGAACGCACCTATATCAACGAGGCCCAGAAGGCCATCGGCGGCACGGTCAAGGTGCAGGGCTTTATCGAGAACCTGCGCAACAGCAAGTATATGGCCTTCATCGTGCTGAAGGATATTACCGGCAAACTGCAGATCACGGTGGAAAAGGAAGATCACCCCGATCTGGTGGATACCATCGATAAGCTCACCCCGGATTCCGTCATTACCGTCACCGGCAAGGTGGTGGAAAACGACTACGTCAAGATGGGCGGCGTGGAGATGATCCCCGAGTCCATCGAGATCGAGAGCATTGCCGATGCACTGCCCATCGTTCGCAAGGAGATCGCAGCCACCAAGAAAAAGAAGGCGGTGGAGCGCTCCAGCATCGACCAGCGCATCGACTACCGCTGGATCGACCTGCGCACCGACGAGAACCAGCTGATGTTCAAGGCACAGAGCTGCTTCGTCAATGCCATGCGCAAGTTCCTGCTGGACCGTAACTTCATCGAGATCCACACCCCCAAGCTGATCGCTGCTGCCAGCGAGAGCGGCTCTGAGGTGTTCAAGGTGGATTACTTTGACCGCAATGCCTATCTGGCACAGAGCCCCCAGTTCTACAAGCAGATGGCCATGGCTGCCGGCTTTGAGCGCATCTTCGAGACCGGCCCCGTGTTCCGCGCAGAGAAGAGCTACACCAACAAGCACTCCACCGAGTTCTCCGGCTTCGATCTGGAGTTCAGCTACATCACTTCCTATAAAGACGTGATGAAGATGGAAGAGGAGCTGCTGACTGCCGGTCTGCAGGCCGTCAAGGACAACTACGGCGATCAGATCAAGGAGATGTTCGGTCAGGAAGTCATCGTGCCCACCACTCCGTTCCCGGTGGTCAAGCTGGCAGACCTGTACAAGGGCTTGGAAGAAGAGTTCGGCTATACCGTCGATGAGAGCGAGAAGGGCGACCTGACCACTGAGGCCGAGCGCCTGAGCTATGAGTGGGTGAAGAAGCACTACGGTCACGAGTTCCTCTTCATCACCGATTATTCCGCCGAGAAGCGTGCCTTCTATCACATGCGGGATGAGAACGGCGTGCCGCAGGGCTACGACCTGATCTGGCGTGGTGTGGAGATCACCACCGGTGCCCAGCGTGAGCACCGCTACGAAGTGCTGAAGAAGCAGGCTGAGGAAAAGGGTCTGGCCGAGGATGTCAAGTTCTATCTGGAGTTCTTCCAGTACGGCTGCCCGCCCCACGGCGGTTTCGGTCTGGGCATCGACCGCCTGACCATGCTGCTGTGCGGCCTGAGCATCAAGGACGCCGAGTTCCTGTTCCGCGGCCCCAACCGTCTGACCCCGTAATTTCATAGGAACCATACCGAGAGCTGCTGTGCATTTTGCGCGGCAGCTCTCTTTTTGTTGGACGATTTAAAATGGCTCCGCTTCGCTCTGCCATTCTTAGCGGAAAATTATTTTTAGATTTTGGTCTAGCGGAATGCCTGCGGGCATTCCGCTAGACCATTTTCACAGATGGGGCTGTGACGGAAAACGGCTTTTGCATGGCATCAGTATCGATTGCAATAAGAAGGTGTCCGGCTTTGCCAGAGGGAGTTCAGCAGTCCCCTTGGGAGAAGGGAAAGCATCCTCGCCCTCTCAGTCAAATCCTTCGGATTTGCCAGCTCCCCCAAAAAGGGGAGCCTTTGGCATAACGGCAAGATTATCGGAGCAAATAGGTAGCCCCTCCACAGCGCCGCGCTTTCGCAGAAAGCGGCGCTGTAAATGCTGTTTCCCTCTACGACCCCATCTGTGAAAAAGCAATTCAGGAAAATCCGCAGATTTTCCTGAATTGCAATTATAAAATAAATTTTCCGCTGAATATGCCCAGAGCAAGGCGGAGGGCATCCAAAATCGTTCCGGCATAATGCCCCGTCCTGTTTCATACGATACAACAAGCGGACCGGAAACCTGTCCGGTGCACAGCGCAAACGGGAAGGGGAGAGCAATTTGGCAAATCAGGAACAGAATGGCATCTGCCGTGAGATCGGCGCACGCACCGGCGGAGATATCTACATTGGGGTGGTGGGCCCGGTGCGCAGCGGCAAATCCACCTTCATCAAGCGTTTCATGGAGCAGCTGGTGCTGCCGGCCATCGGCCCGGCGGCAGCCCGGGAACGTGCCCGGGACGAGCTGCCTCAGTCGGCCGCAGGCCGTACCATCATGACCACCGAGCCGAAATTTATCCCGGAAACAGCCGTGCCCCTGCAATTGGAGGGCGGCGGCGAGTGCAGGGTGCGGCTCATCGACTGCGTGGGCTACATGGTGGAGGGGGCCATGGGACACGAGGAAAACGACAAGCCCCGCATGGTCAAGAGCCCATGGTTCGACCACGAGGTCCCCTTCGATCTTGCCGCCGAGACGGGAACCCGCAAGGTGATCTGCGAACATTCCACCATCGGCATCGTGATCACCACCGACGGTTCGGTGAGCGACATCCCGCGGGAGGGTTATGCCAGAACCGAGAAGCGCATCGTGGAAGAACTGGATGTTCTGGGCAAGCCCTACATCATCCTGCTCAACAGCACCCACCCGGAAGCCCCGGAGACGAAGCAGCTGGCCGAGGGCATGGCCCGGGACTACGACCATACCGTTCTGCCGGTGAGCTGTGTGGATCTGGACGCAGAGGCACTCGGCAGCATCCTGCGGCAGGTCCTGTACGAGTTTCCGGTGAGGGAGCTGGATTTTGCCCTGCCGCGCTGGGTCACGATGCTGGAAAACGGCCACTGGCTGCAGACGCAGGTGTATGATGCCGCCATGCAGCTGGCAGAGAAGGTCTCCCACATGAAGGATGTTCCGGCCGGAAGCGACACATCGGCATTGGAATGCGACGCGGTGCAGCGGTCGTCCATCAGCGGCATCGACCTTGCGGCCGGCAGCGTGCGCATCACGGTGGAGCTGAAACCGGAAATTTTTTATCAGGTGCTGAGCGAGCAGACCGGCCTTGCCATTGGTGATGAAGCGGGCCTGATGCCCTGCATCATGGAGCTGGCGCGGGCGAAGCGCGAGTACGAGAAGGTGCGCAGTGCCCTTGAGCAGGTGGAAGCTACCGGCTATGGCATTGTGATGCCTTCGGTCAGCGAACTGAAGCTGGAACAGCCCCAGATCGTGCGGCAGGGGGCAAGCTATGGGGTCCGTCTGGAAGCCTGCGCGCCATCCATCCAGATGCTGAAGGCGACTATCCACACCGAACTCAGCCCCATCGTGGGCACCGAAAAGCAGAGCGAGGAGCTTGCCCGCAGCCTGCTGGCCGGTTTTGAGGACGACCCGGAGAAACTGTGGGAGTCCAACATCTTTGGCAAAAGCCTGCACGAGCTGGTGAACGAGGGCCTGCAGAGCAAGCTGCTGCATATGCCGCAGGAGGCCCGCACCCGGCTGCAGGAAACGCTGGAACGGGTCATCAATGAGGGCTGTACCGGGCTCATCTGCATCCTGATTTGATTTTTTATTGAGAATGGCCTCCGTTTCACTCTGGCCATGTTCAGCGGAATTATTTTTATATTCAAAAACCGGAAAAGTCTGCGGACTTTTCCGGTTTTTGGCTTTCACAGTAAAGGTCGTAAGGAAAAATGCAGTTTGAAATTTGGGTACTTCTCGTGAAAAAAGCGGTTTGGAGGTGTCCGCAGACACTTCCAAACCGCAAATAAAATCATGAAATTTCCGCTGTTTATGGCTAAAGCGTGCGCGGCGGCCATTCCAAATCGTTACTTCTCTTCTTCGGTCAGCTTATTGATGAGCATCTGATAGATCTCGTTGCCCTTGAGGATGAACTGCTTTTTGATCAGGTCAGCCGAAAGGCGGTCGGGAGCCCCCAGCTCCAGACAGAACAGCTCCGCGTCCAGCCCCTTCACGGTGCAGCGCACGGTGCAGTGACCGTCTGCCTTTTCGGTGATGCTGGCGCTGTACTTGGCCTCCTTGCGGGCCCAGGTCTGGCAGCGCAGCACAGCAGCCACAGCGCGTTCCCGCACACTGCGGGGCAGGTCGTAGGCAAGCTCCTGCGCGACCTTGCGGCCCTTATCGGTAATGGTGTAGCTGCCCTTTGTCAGGGTGACGAGCTGCTGCTTGGTGATATCGTCCAGACACGAGCCAATCTCGAAATAATTCACCAGAGCTTCTTCCATCAGGGCGTTTTCAATCTCCTGCCGGGCAATGGGTCCGGCATTTTTGACCAGATAGCACAGCAGCAGCCGGATCTCGGTGCTGCTGGTCAGCCCGCCGGGACGTACACCGGCGGTAAAAGCATCATTAGCGGCCATCGTTCCATACATCCCCCTTGCATTCCTTTTCTTTTATAGTATAAAGGGTTTCACGCCGGATTGCAAGCCGCAGCGGCAAAATCTGTCTCGATCCGCTTCGGGCTTTCCGGTGTGGAGTAGACCCACCGGTCAAGACGGCCCTCGGTGATGAAGTATTTCAGCTCGAACCGGTGGCGCTGGTTCAGGGAATGGTTCACGATCACCAGCTTGATCTTCATCTTTTCCGGCAGGATGTTCTTGATGTAGACGCTGACAGCCTGCCCGGGGGTCAGGTCGGCACAGCTCTCCGCAAGGCCGGCCAGATTGGGTGCGATCTCGATGAAGGTGCCGTATTCCTCCACGCTGCGCACGATGCCCACCACGGTCTCGCCCACAGTGAACCCGGCGGCGTTTTCCTCCCAGGTGCCCAGCAGCTCCCGGATGGTCAGCACAAAGCGGCCCTGCTGGTCCCGGCTCTTGATGGCGCATAGGATCTGCTGCCCCACGCTCACCCGGTCGGCAGGGGAGGAGATGCGGCTCACCGACATGCAGTCGATGGGCAGCAGGGCGCTGATGCCGCAGCCTACGTCACAAAAGGCACCAAAAGGTTCAATGTGGGTCACCGTGCAGGGCAGGATATCGCCGGGCTGCAGGGCGTCCAGATAGTCGGCCTTGCACATCCGCTGTGCCTCGGCACGGGACAGCCGGTACACCGGCTGTCCGGTCTCGTCGGTGTCCAGCGACTCAATGACAAAGCAGGTGGGGCGGCCTACCCGGGTCAGTACGGCAATGTCCCGCACGGTGCCGTTCTCAGCGCCGTCGGCGCACTGGGCAAAGGGCATCACGGCCTTCACTCCGCCCAGCTCAAACCGCAGCTGACGCTGGGTGTCAAAGGCCAGAGCGGTGGATTGCAGGATCTCGCGGCTGGCCATAGCAGCACGCAGCTCGGCGGCGGTCATGCGGGCAGCAGAACGGTAGCTGCCTTCGGTACGATATGCATGCATCATCTTTCATTCCTCTTTCTGTTGTTTTTGGGAGCTGGACAGGTGCCGTCTGGGAAAGCCAGCTCCATTTCATTAAAACTTATGCATCTGCTATTGCGGATATTTGCATTTTATGCGGCTTTGCATTATACTATATTTGTATGCGCTGTGCCCGGCACACCGGGGGCGCGCACACGCGCCGCCTGCCCACAGACGACTGAAAAAGGCAGGCAGAAGGGAGAAGCCAAGGTTATGGACATTGCTGTAGGCGATACCATCCTCACCCGCAAAAAGCACCCCTGCGGTGCGCAGAGCTTTGAAGTGCTGCGCGTCGGCATGGATTTCAAGATCCGGTGCACTGGCTGCGGGCATGAGGTGATGCTGCCGCGTGCTAAAATTGAAAAGAACATCAAAAAGGTGATAAAGCCCGGGCAGGTCTAGCGTCCGGCACAGCTCGCATGGGAAACGTATGCCTTTGCATGTGCGGGTCTGAGACGTGCCCTGCCGGGGCGTCCTGCTGCGCTGCAGATGCAGATTTGAGTTGTTAGGAGAACTGCCGGAATTATGCCGAACATGTTTACCCAAATGGATGCTGTCTGCCATCGCTTTGAGGAGCTTTCCGTCCGCCTGAACCAGCCGGATGCCGCTGCCGACCCTGCGCTGTTCCGCAAGCTGATGCGGGAGTATCACGACGCAGAGCCTGTTGTGCAGGCCTACCGAGAGTGGCAGACTGCACAGGATCATCTGGAACAGGCAAAAGCCCTGCTGGAAGAGTCTGGTGCTCTTGACCCGGACTTTAAACAGATGATACAGCAGGAAATCAGCGAAAAAAGTCAAGATGTGGAAAAACTGGAAAATAATCTCAAAATTATGCTGCTGCCCAAAGATGTGAACGATGGCAAAAATGTCATTGTGGAGATCCGCAGCGGCGCAGGCGGCGAGGAAGCGGCCCTGTTTGCCCACAGTCTGCTGCGCATGTACACCATGTATGTGCAAAGCAGGGGATGGAAGCTGGAAATGCTCAACCTGAACGAGACCGAGCTTGGCGGCGTGAAGGAAGCCATCTTCTCGGTGGATGGTGCCGGGGCCTACAACCGCCTCAAGTACGAGAGCGGTGTGCACCGGGTGCAGCGCGTGCCGGAGACCGAGACCCAGGGCCGCATCCACACCTCTACCGCCACGGTGGCCGTTATGCCTCAGGCCGAGGAAGTGGACTTTGCACTGGATTTGAAAGACCTGCGCATCGACACCTTCCGCTCCTCCGGCGCGGGCGGTCAGCACATCAACAAAACCTCCAGCGCCATCCGTGTGACACATATCCCCACCGGCACGGTGGTAGAATGTCAGAACGAGCGCAGCCAGTTCCAGAACAAGGATAAGGCACTGGAGATCCTGCGCAGCCGCCTGCTGGCACAGAAGCAGAAACAGCAGCAGGACGCCATCAATTCGGAACGGCAGGGGCAGGTGGGAACCGGCGACCGCAGCGAGAAGATCCGTACCTACAACTTCCCGCAGGACCGCTGCACCGACCACCGCATCGGCCTGACCGTACACAATCTGGATAAGATCATGGACGGCAATCTGGACGATGTGATCGATGCGCTTGCCACCCGGGAACAGACCGAAAAGCTGCAGAAGCTCAACGAACAGCACTGAAATGCGATTTCAAAATAATACGTTGTACTGCTGAAATATACCGAAAAGCAAAAACACTTTACAGATAGAAAGAACGATGATCCGTATGGAATTTAAGACTGAAGTTTTATCCGCTGCAGAAGAAAAAAGCATTGAAAAAGCGGCTGCCCTGCTGCAGAAAGGCGAGCTGGTGGCGCTGCCCACCGAGACGGTTTACGGCATTGCTGCCGATGCACGCAACGGCGAGGCGGTCAAAAAGATCTTTGTGGCGAAGGGACGTCCGCAGGACAATCCCCTCATCGTCCATGTCACCGGCCCGGAAATGCTGCCCGGCCTTGTCAGCGAGGTGCCGGAGCGCGCCCAGCTGCTGATGGCGGCGTTCTGCCCCGGCCCGCTCACCATCATCATGCCCCGCGGCCCGGAGGTGGCAGCGGAGTGCTGTGCCGGTCTGGACACCGTGGGCATCCGGATGCCCAGCCACCCGGTGGCCCGTGCAGTCATTGAAAAGAGCGGCTGCGCCTTTGCCGCCCCCAGCGCCAATCTTTCCGGCAAGCCCAGCCCCACCAACGCGCAGGATGTGTTCACCGATATGGACGGCCGCCTGCCGCTGATTCTGGATGGCGGCGAGTGCGATGTGGGCGTGGAAAGCACCGTGGTGTCGGTGGTAGGCGAAAAGCCCACCCTGTTCCGCCCGGGCCACATCACGCTGGAAGATCTGGAACGTGCCCTCGGTGAAGAGGTGGAAGTGTCCAAGGCCATCCTTGAAAAGCTGCCGGAAGGCGCTGTGGTGCGCAGCCCCGGCATGAAGTACAAGCACTATGCGCCCAAGGCAGATGTGACCCTGCTGGACGGCACCTTTGAGCAGTTCAAGGCATATGTGGACGCCCACGCTGACCAGAATCCCAGCTGCCTGTGCTTCACCGGCGAGGCAGAAAAGCTGGGTGTGCCCTGCGTGGAGTATGGCCGCGAGGGGGACGGTGCCGATCAGGCAAAGCACATCTTCCGCTCTCTGCGTGCGCTGGATGAGCAGGGCGATGCGGTGGTCTACGCCCGCTGTCCCAGAAAAGACGGCCTTTCCATGGCGGTGTACAACCGCCTGATCCGCGCTGCGGCTTTCCGGGTGATCGAGCTATGATCTGTTTGGGGATCACCGGCCGCAGCGGCTGCGGAAAATCTACGGTCACATCGGTGTTTTCGGCCCACGGCGTGCCGCTGGCCGACGCCGACCAGATCAGCCGCGAAATTTTACTGCCCGGCTCGCCGCTGCTGCCAAAGCTGGCGCAGCGGTTCGGCGCGGACATTTTAAAACAGGACGGCACATTAAACCGCCGCCTGCTGGCTGACCGCGCCTTTGCCACCCCGGAAGGCAAGGCAGCGCTGGACAGCCTGACCCATCCGGAGATCGTCCACCGCATCCGTGCGGCAAAGCAGGCGGCGCTGGATGGCGGAGCACCGCTGTTCGTGCTGGATGGTGCGGTCATCGTGGGGACTGCGGCACAGGCCGAGTGCGACCGCCTGTGCGTGGTCACGGCACCTTTTGAGACCAGTGTGGCCCGCATCGTGGCCCGGGACGGCATTTCGGCTGAAATGGCTGCCCGCCGTTTGAACGCACAGACGCCGGAAACCGTGCTCACCGCACAGGCAGACTACGTTCTGCGCAATGACGCAGACCTTGCACATCTGCAGGCTGCGGCTGAGGAGCTGTGTGGGAAGCTTCTGGCAGAAGGAGGTGCGGGAAAAGAGCTTTGAACGAACGATATAACGAACAAGATCCTGCACCGCAGTACGACCCGGAGGCGGCCCGCATTCGCCGCGCTCTCCGCGCCCAGAAGGCACGCCGCCGCAAAAAAATGCGCAGCCGCAGGCTGTTCCTGCTGGGCATGGCGCTGATCCTGCTGTTTGTGCTGGTGCCCAACTTGTGGGGCAGGGCAGAACGGCTTTTATACCCCCGTAAGTACGAAGCGCTGGTGGAGCGCTGGGCCGACACCTACGACCTTGACCCGCTTCTGGTGGATGCCTTCATCCGCACCGAAAGCGGCTTTGACCCGCAGGCCACCTCCACTGTGGATGCCCGGGGCCTGATGCAGATGACCGAGGAGACATTTATCTGGCTGCGCAGCAAGATCGCACCGGACGAAGGCCTGCTCTTTGCAAATCTCTATGACCCGGAGACCAGCATCCGGTTCGGATGCTATTACCTGCACCTGTGCATGGAGCGCTACAACGGCGATGTTGCCACTGCCGCTGCTGCTTATCACAGCGGGTGGGGCACGGTGGATGCTCTTTTGCAGATGGAAGAGCACTCCGCAGACGGCGAGACCCTGCAGGGCTTCCCTTACAGCCAGATGAACCACTACGTAAAAAAGATCACTTTCTGCTATGCGGAATATCAGCGCATCTATGCAGGAAGCTGAGAGGAGATAAGGAAAATGAGCGAAAAACTTACCGCAAAGCAGGCTGCCGAACAGCTGCTTTATAAGCCAGAGTATGCTGCTGACAAGAGCACCGGCGTCAAGAAGGAAGCCGCAGCCTTTGCCGAGGGCTACAAGGCATTTCTGAACGCCGCCAAAACCGAGCGCGAAGCGGCTGCCGTCAGCGAAAAAATGCTGTTGGAAGCTGGCTACGAGAAGTTCGAGCCGAAAAAGACCTATGCCCCCGGCCAGAAGATCTACTTTGTGCAGGAGCACAAGGCGGTGGTGGCCGCTACCATCGGTCAAAGATCTTTTGAAGAGGGCTTCCGGCTGGTTATTGCCCACATCGACAGCCCCCGGCTGGACCTGCGCCCGAATCCGCTGTACGAGGCCGACCATTTCAGTTATTTCAAGACCCACTACTACGGCGGCATCCGCAAGTATCAGTGGGGCACCATGCCGCTGGCCATCCACGGCGTGTTCACCCGTGCAGACGGCTCCAGCGTTTCGGTGTGCGTGGGTGAGGATGAGAGCGACCCCGTGTTCTGCATCACCGACCTGCTGCCCCATCTGGGTGCCGAGCAGAACGACCGCAAGCTCAGCGAGGGCATCAAGGCAGAAGAGCTGAACGTCCTCATCGGCTCCGATGCCGTGGAGGATGCCGACATCAAGGAAGCCGTCAAGCTCAACACCCTGATGCTGCTGCACGAAAAGTACGGCATCACCGAGCGGGACTTCACCCGTGCCGAGATCGAGGTGGTGCCCGCCCACAAGGCCCGGGACGTGGGCTTTGACCGCGCCATGGTGGGTGGCTACGGTCACGATGACCGGGTGGACGCCTATCCCGCACTGATGGCAGAGATCGAGACCAAAGACCCGGTGCACACCACTGTCTGCGTGCTGACCGATAAGGAAGAAATCGGCTCCGACGGCGTCACCGGCATGCAGAGCATGTATGTGTTCCACTTCATGCAGCTGCTGTGCCGCGCTGCCGGTCAGGACGATATTCTTGCTTTCCGCAACAGCGTCTGCCTGTCTGCGGACGTGACCGCTGCCTACGACCCCTCCTGGTCCGGTGCCTTTGAAAAGCAGAACGGCACCTACGCCGGCCGCGGTGTGGCATTCTTCAAGTATACCGGCAGCCGCGGCAAGAGCTCTGCCAGCGATGCCAACGCCGAGCTGGTAGGGGACATCACCCGCCTGCTGGACGCCAACGATGTGGCGTGGCAGATCGGTGAACTGGGCCGTCTGGATCTTGGCGGCGGCGGCACCATTGCCAAGTATGTGGCAAACCGGGGCATCCCCGTGCTGGACATCGGTGTGCCGGTGCTGTCCATGCACTCGCCCTTCGAGGTCATCCACAAGACCGACCTGTACATGGCCTACCGTACCTTCTCGCTGTTCTGCCAGAACGCGGAATAAAGATTTAGCCCCGGATCGCCCGCAGCCGCGCGCATTCCGGGGCTTTTTTCAAAAAATGCTTGACCTTCAAGTGTCTTTAAGGTGTAATGTGAGTGCGGAGGTGAAGCAAATGAACATCAAACAGGCTTCGAAACAAAGCGGGGTGTCCGCCCCCAATATCCGCTTCTATGAAAAAGAGGGGCTTTTGAACCCTGCCCGGCTGCCCGGCAACGATTACCGCGACTACACAGAACAGGACATCCGCACTCTTCGGTTCATCCGAATGCTGCGGATGCTGGATGTGCCGCTTCCGGTCATCCGGTCCGTGCTGGCGGGCGATGCACCGCTGGGGAATATTCTGCGGGAGCAGCAGACCGCACTGGAACTGCGCGCAAAGCAGCTGGAAGGGGCGGCGCGGTTTTGCGCCGAACTGGCCCGGCAGGACCCGTCTGCGGCGTCGCTGGATGTGGACGCCTGCCTGTCCCGGATGGAAGATCCCGCGCAGCCGCAGACGTTTTTCTCCGGCTGGGTGCAGGATTACCGCACGCTGGCGCAGGTGCAGCATCAGAAGCACTTTTTCTTTATCCCGCAGGGCAGCATCAACACGCCGCAGGAGTTTACGGCAGCCCTGCAGGCGTATGCAGAGGAACGCGGGATGCAGCTCAGCCTGATCAAAGAGGGAATGTACCCGGAGTTTTCGTTGGACGGGATCTCGTACAAAGCCTACCGCAACCCGGGCAAGTACCGTGACGAGGTCTGCTGCGACGCCGTCCATCCGGAACAGCTGAACACTGGACTGCCGTCCCGCCGGGAACGGCAGCTGCGGGTCCTGCGGGTCCTTCTGCCTGCGGCATGCACCTTTGCCGCCATCCTGACGGCAGGCTGGATAGCGACCGGAGGGACAGACTGGCTCTGGCTGGCGGCACTGGCAGCAGCGGGGGTCCTGCTGGGCCGATGCTTTGAACACCGGCTGTAACCGGGCTGGTCTGCTCAGCTCAGCGGCAGAGCCTCAGCAACGGTCAAAAAAGTGTAACCGTTGTCTGCATACCACCGGATGATGTCGGGCAGCGCCTCGGCGGTGGTGCGGGTGGTGGCGGAATCGTGCATCAGAACGATGCAGTTCGTCTGCTGCCCGGTCTCCCGCACCACATTGCGGTAAATGGTGTCCGCACTGGGGTGCCCGCCTACGGCGTCCTCGGCGCAGACGTTCCAGTCCACCCACTGCCAGCCCTTCTGCTCTACTTCGGCTTTCAACTGCTTCATCAGGCCTTTCCCGCCGTAGCGTCGGCTCACCGTGTTGGTGCTGCCGCCGGGGAACCGCAGATACCGGATGCTTTCTGCGTCCACATAGGGAGCAATGCGCTCCTTCAGCAGTGCAATGTCCGCCCAGTAGGCTTCGCTGCTGCGGTAGATATCGCTGTACTCGTGGGAAGCAGAGTGCAGTGCGATTTGATGCCCGGCGCTGACCGCTTCGGTGAGCAAGGGCAGATACTTTTCGTTGTGGCCGGTAGCCACCACAAAAAAGGTGGCGTGCACCCCTGCAGCGTTCAGGGCATTGAGCACATCCGGCGTGGTCTTGCTGGGGCCGTCATCAAAGGTCAGGCAGACCCACTTTTCCGGAAGGACAGGGGCAGCGGGCTCTGCCTGCACCGGAACAGAGATGGCAGGGGAGAGCACCGAGGTGTCCGGTACCGGGGTCAGATCCTGCGCCTGACATCCGGTGACGACTGGCGGCGCAGCAGATACAAACCCCATGATAAGGGCAAACAACATCATCACTGCCACTCTGGCCCGCCTGCGCCGGGCAAGGTATTCTGATCGTTTCAAGGGCAAAACCTCCTTTGCCTGCATGGCTTGCTCTTATCAGAATATGAACGGCAGCAGATTCTATGAAAGACAGGAACCCAAAGAAAAAGCCGGTGCGTGCAGCATCGGCTTTTAAGCAGGAAGATTATGGAACAACTTGTATCGATAAAAACGGTGGAACGCTGAATTGTGCGGGAACGACACTCACCCCACCCTCTGCCGTTTATCCAGCCGCATCTTGTCAGCTATCATCGCAATGAACTCCGAGTTCGTGGGTTTTCCGCGCAGGTTATGGATGGTGTAGCCGAAGTAGCTGTTGAGGGTGTCCACGTCTCCCCGGTCCCATGCCACCTCGATGGCGTGGCGGATGGCGCGCTCCACCCGGCTGGCGGTGGTGCCGTTTTTCTTGGCGATTTCCGGGTAGAGGCGCTTGGTCACGGCGTTGATATACTCCGGCTCGTTCATGGTAAGCAGGATGGCATCCCGCAGGAACTGGTAGCCCTTGATATGGGCAGGGACGGTATCAGAGTAGGCAATAAATCTAAGTCAAAATCTTATTATTTGTTGGTATAGTCTCGAACGCTTTATTGTGCTACCAGTATACCTCATTCTACCTATAAAAACAACTTCTCTTTACGGTTTGTATTGCAGCAGATGGCGTTTTGTGTCCGCTGCCGTCTGTGCTTCATTCACTTGTCAGAATCAAAACAGGCTCTAGCAAGCCTTGCAGCGCATCAATCTTTCATACGAGCACTTTCATTATCTAAGACAAAAAGGCTGTCAAAACGCCTACTAGAACGTCTGACGGCCCTTTATCATAGTCCCTGCCGAACCCGCTATAAAATATATTTTTTGTTTGTCTGGTCTTTCTTGCTACCCGGCGGGGTCTTTGGCCGCTATTTGGCTAAGGCGGTTAAATCCCGCCGGGATACAGATTCTTCTTCAATCTAAAAGAAAGGGACTCCCACGCCCTTTTGCGTAGAAGCCCCTGTAAATCACGCCGCCAAATCCGTAAAAAGCCAACGTACTGGATGTTTGGCACAGTACTTTATTATACCCCTACGGATTCTATCATATCGTTCGTGCTGCTCTTTGAATATACATATAGATAAATAGCGAGCTTCATTATTCTCTTTGCCCCGCCAATGGTGAACTTCACATTTAGTAAAGTCAATGCCCTTTGGCATCAGCGGCAATAAGAAATGATATGCGACTATTCTATGAATCCTCCTTCGTAGTCGTTTTTTGCCATCTCGGAAATTCACCATATAATAATCATTATTTTCTTTATATGGCTTCACCGTCATCAAGACGGCTTTATATCCGATATAGCTTTTCACACGAGCATAGTTGCTAACCAAATAGCTTTCCCTATACTTGTGAAATAGTTTATCATAGCCCTCTTCGATGAAATACCACTCTTCTCCGTCCAAGTCCTGAATATCATCAATCATGCAATATTCAGAATCATAAACAGTCCTAACTATCTCTTTCATCGTATAAGACATACGAGTATTATTCGCATTTCTTAAATATACGCGATGATTTGCAGTTGGAATAACCATTTGTCCTTTTACATTATCACGGATACTGTAGTCTGCTCTACAGTTCGTGATAGTCTGGGTTATAGTGTATCTGTTTACAGCAAGCGCCGGAAAAGACAAGCTTAGGTCTAAGACCTAGCCACTACGGTTAAAGTTCATATTTTTTACAATCATATGAAAATCCTCCATAATAAATTATTGTAGTATGCCCGCAGCGGTAGCCCATAAAGCGAACGCAAGCGGGCATACGGTGAAATGAAAATATTACATTTTGAAAAATCTAAAAATAATTCTTCTTTAGATTTTGAAAATATCTCTTTTTCTCTTTAAGGGTAATGTGTCCAAACCCCAACAAAACAAGGGGCTAAAATCAAGATTTAGCACACTTTTTGTGCCAAAGAATTTTATCCCAGCCAATCGAGCAACAGTTTCCTCATTCTGGCACTGGGCAGATATAATGACACTGCCGCTCCTCTTCTAATTGCAGAACGCCAAATCCATTGCATCAACTGTGCCAGCGCGTACAAGTCCGCATCAAATTCGGCTGTTGTACCTTGTGAAAGATACTGCACCACAGGTGGAACGGGAAATATATTACAAAGATATATCAATGTCGTTCTGTCCGCATACCGATTTGTGGCTCGTGCATTGCATGAAACAAAATTAACCCCGCACGGCCTCGTACATTCATTACAACTGATTCTTCCACTCCATCTGCAATTGGCTTTCATTCTTCGGTTTTCATATTTGTTTGCAGCAGGTTTGAAGGTTGTCCACATAACTGTGTTCTTTGGCGCGTGTCTGTAATTCTGGATATAGTTCATCGCATTTCGTTTAAGAATATTTATATATTCTTTGTTCTTTCTGCTCTGATGCCATGATGATGAAAGACCAGAATATTCTTGAATATCCCTTTTCTTTTTGGATTCTGGCAAATAGTTAGTATTCAATCTACCATCATGCACATCTAAAAGGAACTTTATTCTGGATTTCTCCAATTCTGACACTTCTTCATATCCCTGTGAAAAATAATATTTTCCTTGAGAATCCTTTTCAACGTGCAAATATTGAAAGGATATGCCATTCTTCTGGAAATACAGGTACAGCATACTTCCACGAAATAGAAAGGTCATAATGTAAACTTGATGAAAAGCCTCAAATATCCCCGGCGGAAGTTGCCAGAGAATTATATTCGGTTCTACTTCATAAAGTGCTTTCTGCTGAATCTCGCGCTTTGTCCGTTCAAAGTCACCGTGGTACTGTGAATCAAGCCACTTTACCTTCTTAGATGTCGGGTCGGTTTCCATAAGGTTCTGCTCTTTCAGAATTTTCAAATCATCTTGGGTAATGCCCGACATTTCGACTACTTCTATCTCTTCATCTAAGAATAGTGTGTAATCAAATTCCTTAATACATTCTATCGCAGTATCATTTAACAGCTTGAACAGTTCATGCGACAGAACCACATTCTGCCCTTCAGAAAGCAGTCGCAAAAGGTCAGCGGACTTTGTAGGAAGTGCTCCTGTGTCTGATGGCTCTTTGAACTGCAAATCCGGGCAAGCAATCTATACTCGCTGACACTCCGATAGATACGGAGCAACATACAGGTAACGCTTATCCTTGTTGTCATTGATGTACTGCAAAGCGGCACTACTCTTGCCCTTGCCCATGATATTGTCGATGATATTGATTATAGGAATCATCCTTTCTTATGAATATTTTCAAGAGAACTTCCAGATGCCATGGCCGTTGTCCTCGGCTCTCTTGGTGGCACCATCATAGCACTGAACCGCCGAAAAGTCAAGGACTTTTGAAGAAAAAATTCAATTTATTTTCGTTGTTTTTTCATATCAAGATATGATAGAGCCTTTGTCAAAAGATACAGCACTCGATTTTACACCTGTTGTTTTCTAAAGTCAAGAACTTTTGAAAAATTCATTTTCCGTTAATAATTCAGCTTTGACAGCTGTATATATTCATATCATTATTATATCGTATATCGTTTTGTTTTTTCTGTGCTATGAACACAAACCGGGTATAAATTAAATCGGTCATGATTTTTTCTCCGAATACAGATTGAACGGCTACCACGTCATTTTAACAAAAATTTGTGCAGGGTTTGTTTTTGGGCGGGGGAGTATGTTTCCGACAAAAAAAGCACCCCTTGCGGGGTGCGTGGTATTATGCCAGTCCTCTGTCCTTCAGCATCTTATCCAGTGTTGGGCGGCTGATTCTCAATTCTGCTGCAAGTTGCGTCTTGTTCAATTCTCTGCGGTGGTAACGGTCATACGCTGCACAGAAAGTCTTATCATCAATTCGCTTGACCTGTCCGCCTTTGAACTTGCCTTCGGCTTTGGCGATTGCAATTCCTTCCCGCTGACGTTCCAGCAGATTCTCACGTTCAAACTCGTTGATGGCTGCAATCATTGTTAGCATCAATCTGCCGTTTGAAGTGCTTGTATCAAGATTCTCCTTGTTGGATACAAGGTGTACGCCTTTTTCCTGCAACTGGTCTACAATAGCTAAAAGGTCTTTTGTAGAACGTGCAAGGCGGCTAAAGTCGTGAATATAAACCGTGTCGCCTTCTCGCACATAGTCCAACATAGCTTTAAGCTGTGGGCGGTTCATGTTTTTACCGCTGACCTTTTCAGTGTACCACTTGTCGATGTCGTGCTTCTTGAGGGCTTCAATCTGCCGCGCTTCGTTTTGTTCAGCGGTAGAAACTCGTACATAAGCAATGTGTGCCATACTGCAAGCCTGTCCTTTCATCCTGTGATTATCTCCACCCCTATTGTACCTCTCTGTAAAATTGAAGTCAATAACTTTATTTACAATATATAAAAAGAATCTAAAACAAAGTCTATTTTTACAAAAATAGCGGCTTTGGGGATGTAATAGGCAAGTATACTCTGTTTTGACAAAATACACACCAAACAAAAAGGCCGCAAGCGGCTTTTGTACCGTCTGCGGTCTTGTGCTTAGATTGCTCTTAGGTTAGATTCTTCATAGCGTAGTCTATCGCGTCTTTCTCGTAGCCTTCATATTCAAGTTGTTTGCGAACCCGTGCTTTGGACAAATCCATATCGTGGTAATAACGTTCGGCCTTTGAAAGTGCATTTCTATGCTCTTGTGTTATATTATTCGTGCTACTCGATGTAGAACTATTGCTCTTGCTTGGCTTTTTACCTACACCGGGGCCACCCGTAGAATATCCATTATTTGAGGTGCTAGATGTTGAGGGATTGTCCCGTTCCTCATCGGTACTGACAGTTAGCTTTTCGTTAAAAACGCTGTACCATTTTCCATTGCTATGAATGTCTCCCAAAAGAATAGAATTGAATCCCATGCTGGCCTTAAAGATTGATTCATTCATTTTGTCGGACAATTCATCGTATTTTTTTATGATTGTATCATTTGCTAAAGAACTAAGTGCTTTTCCGTTTATATTGTCACACTCGATATTGATATAAAAAATAGGCGTACTTCCCGTTATTGGAAAAATTTTCATAGTTGCTTTCGGGTTTGAGAAGCCGCAGCTTTGGGCAAGCTTTTCAGCAACTTGTAAGATTGTCTTTTCTAATTCGATACCGCTATCCAATGGAGAGGTCAGTCCCATGAAACTCATTGCACTAGCTGTATTTTCAATAGCGGTCTGATATTCCCCCTGCTCCACTAAAGCATCTTGCTGTTTCCAATACAAGTCTAACATTTCGGTTGCGCGTTTCTGTGCTTCTGTATAGTTAGAATCATCTTCTATCACTTTTTGGTACAGCGAATAGGCTTTGAAATATTCGCCGCCTTCTTGATAGTTCTCAGCTGACTTGAACTTTCGTTCCGACTCCTCAAGCGCCGCCTTGCGCTCTTGTTCTTCCTTAGATATTGCTTCTGACGTTGCTGTGGTATCTACGGTTTCCTGTTGTGAACTTTGGCTTACTGAATTGACTGCTGTGCTATCTGCTGTACTTGCGCCGTCGCTGCATCCAGCAAGCAACAAAACACAAAGCAACACTGAGCCAACTGTCCCGGCTATTTTACGCCTCATTCCGATTTTCCTCCTAACTGATAAATGACTGTTGTTCGGTTGTGTCTGTTCTCCTTTTGTCAATTATACATCTAAAGACTACAAATGTACACACTTATAGTTCAATTATTATAATTGTAGGCTACAAAATCATCCGCCTTTTGGCTACACTTGTAGTAAAAAGAGGTGCGTTATGGATAACAACTTGAACAAAAAGCTTATAATTCGTCCCCGCCGGGCTGCATTGGGTAAGACTGCCGTTGTTTCCGTGCGCCTGTCAGAGGATACTATCAAGCGTTTGGACGCTATTACCACACAAACCGGGCATAGCCGCAATGAACTGATTCAGTTATGCGTTGAGTTTGGGCTAGAAAATCTTGAAATCAAAGACGATTGATAACTACATTCTATCTAAAAGAACGAGCCGCAGCTGGGGAAGTGATTCCTGTCTGCGGCTCTTCTATTTAGATTATCTTACTAAGCGGGCTGTGCTTGCGGTACATCTCTGCAAGGTCATCTTGGTTCACATCCAAATAGGCCTGCTCTGTTACGGTAACGCTACTGTGCCCTAGCAAGCGGCTCAAGGTGTAGATGTCGCCGCCGCTCATAAGGAAGCGCTTTGCAAAGTTGTTTCGGAAAACATGCGGGTGAATGTCCTTTAGCCCTATCCGCTGGGCATACTTGCGAACATTGGCTTCAAAATTATTCACCTCAAGAAATTTACCTTTGTTTGTACAGAACAGAAAGTCACTGTCCCGGTATCTGTCCTTATACTTTATCCACCGTTGCAGCTGCGTTGCCATTTTGTCAGAGAAGAACACATAGCGGCCTTTCTTGCCTTTGGTGTTCTCCGCCGGGAGATAGATGTACCGCTTTTGCAAATTCACATCCGTTACTTGAATCAACAGACATTCGTTGACTCTCATGCCAGTATCTAGCAAAAGCTGAATGATGATAGAATCCCGGTATTCGCTGAAGCTGGCCGTGTTCATATTCCGCAGCAGCTTGCGGAAGTCCTCATCCGACACGAACTCAAGCGGGCGGCGTTCTACCTTGATATAATCGCCACGTTTGACAGGCGAACGGAGAATCAAATCTTCTTCCACACACCAACCGAAGAAGGCGCTCATGTTCCGCAGGTAGTTGTTGATAGTCACATCTGACACTTTCTTGCCGAAATCCAACCGCCGCTCCTGATAGTTCCCGCTGTTCGGGTTGCTTGTGACAGTATACTTGCCCCGTTCCTTTATCTGCTTAATGTAGTTCTGAATAACCGTGTGCGTGATTTTCTCTGTCTGTGTGATGCCCTGTTCATCAAGGTAGAGCATCAAAAGGCGCAACGTTTGTTCATAACTTCCAATCGTCTTTGTTGCAAGCCCTTTGTTTTCACAGTGTTCAATGAACATCTCCACATCCCGGATAAGCATAAAAAATAACCTCCTGTATTTGCCGGGACTATGACCCAATAAATACAGGAGATTTATTGCCTTAGATTTTAGCTATTTATTGGTCTGGTTCCATATTTCCACAACGTTTTTCGCTATATTTATTGGTATAGCTCCCATCGTTGGAATATTATGGAACAATTTCAGACGTTTTACCGTCTCTCTGTTTACCCAACTCTCTGCCGCTTATCCAGCCGCATCTTATCAGCTATCATTGCAATGAACTCCGAGTTCGTTGGTTTTCCGCGCAGGTTATGGATGGTGTAGCCGAAGTAGCTGTTGAGGGTGTCCACGTCTCCCCGGTCCCATGCCACCTCGATGGCGTGGCGGATGGCGCGCTCCACCCGGCTGGCGGTGGTGCCGTTTTTCTTGGCGATTTCCGGGTACAGACGCTTGGTCACAGCGTTGATATACTCCGGCTCGTTCATGGTGAGCAGGATGGCATCCCGCAGGAACTGGTAGCCCTTGATATGGGCAGGCACGCCGATCTGGTGCAGGATCTCGGTCACGGTCAGTTCATCGCTGTCTACGCTGGTGTGCAGGATGCGGTTTTCCGTCCCGAGCGCAGCCTTGAGGACCCGGGCGGCAAGCACGGTCTCATCAAAGGGCTTTACAAAATAGTAGGAGAAGCCCTCATCCAGCAGCTCCTGAACCATTTCCTCGCTCTGGAAAGCGCCTGTCACGAAGAAGGAAGTGTGCCGTTCCCCGGCGGCATTGTAGCGCTGCTTGACTGCCAGGGCATCCAGCCCGGGCATAAAGGCATCCAGCAGCACTACCTGCGGACGCACAGCCAGCATTTTCTGCAGCACCTTGTTGCCGTCCTTTTCCACGACGGTCACATCCACACCCTTCTGCTCCAGTGCCTCACGGCAGGCGGCAGTAATTTGTGCACCAGTGTCTGACATCAAAAATCTCACTTTGTCCATGGTTGTTTCCTCCAATGTGTGCAGTTCCCTTAACACCATGGATTTTACCATAAATTTCCAGAACTTTCAACGGCTTATATTGGTAAATTTTGGCAAAGAAAATCGAAATGCGCAAATTTTTTTGCAGATCAGCTTCATGGCTGCGCAGCATCGTCTGTTTTTTCAATGGAATGCGCCTGTTTCAGCATGGTCTGCGCAAAAATGCCGTAGCCGCGTGTCGGGTCATTTACCAGTACGTGGGTCACGGCACCCACCAGCCTGCCGTTCTGCAGGATGGGGCTTCCACTCATGCCCTGCACGATGCCGCCGGTCTTTGCCAGAAGCCTCCGGTCCGTCACATGCAGGATCATGTTGCGGTGCGGGTCGGCATCGTTTACCTTTTCAATGCGGATCTGGTAATGCTGGGGCGCTTCTCCGTCCACTGTGGTCCAGATCTCTGCATCGCCGGGCACGATCTCCTGCGCAAAAGCAATCTCTGCTTCCGGGCCGGAAAATACAGTGCGTGTCCGGCCATAGACCCCGGTCTCGCCGTTGATGCAGATACTGCCCAGCGCATGGGTGCTCAGAAAGCGGCCTTTCAGTTCACCCGGGCTGCCTACGGTGCCGCCGGTACACCCCACGATCTGGCAGGGGACGATCTCGCCGCTGCGCAGCGCAACGCTTTCGCCGGTATCACTGTCGCTGATGGGATGCCCCAGACCGGCAAACACCCCGGCAGCGTTGTCCACAAAGGTCATGGTGCCTACGCCTGCGGAGGAATCACGCACCCACATCCCGGCGCGCCACTGCCCGGCGGTGCTGTCCCATGCGGGCGTGAGCTGAGTCTGGAACTGTTCACCCTCGCGGATATAGATCAGCCGCACCGGGGCGCCTGCTGCGGCTTCCAGTGCATCGTGCACCGCATCGTTGGTCTCGGTCAGAACGCCGTCCATGCGCACCACGCGGTCACCCAGCCGAAGCCCGGCTTTCTTGGCGGGGTTTACGGTGCCTTCGGCCGTGTTCAGATCGGAAAAGCCCACGATGAGTGCCCCCTCTGAGAACATTTTGACTCCGAAAGGTGTGCCGCAGACTGTGACAGCAGGCCGGGTCTCCACAAGGGCGCGCACGGTTTTGATGGGCAGCCAGCCGCCCAGCGACAAAGTGACCTGATAGCTGCCTACAGCCTGTGTGCTGGCGGCATTGCGGGAGCCGGTGCTGCGCAGAGGCTCGATGAAGGAAAATCGGGGCAGGGAAAGGGACTGCCCGGGCTCCAGCAGGATCTCAGAGGGCAGAATGTGCCAGAGCCATCCCAGCGCGGCCAGAATGGCAACCAGAAGATAAGCTGCCGCAATGCGGAAAAAGCGGCGGAGTTTTGCTCTGCGCATGGGGACCCCCTTCCGGCGTCGCAGAATGATACGACTGTCCGGCGATAGTATGCGCGGGAGCGGGTGAAAATATCAGTGCAGTGATTGACTTTTGTGCATGGAACTGATACTATATTAGAGCAGTTTCTTTAAAGTTGCACAAATACACATTTGCGGGTATGGTGGAATTGGCAGACGCGCAGGATTTAGGTTCCTGTGCCGCAAGGCGTGTGGGTTCGACCCCCACTACCCGCATAAGAGAAAAAGCACGTTGGTTCGTTCTGAACCGGCGTGCTTTTTCTCATCATGGTAACACTTTTGGTAACACTATTAAATTTTCAGACTGCTCTCACCGCCGCGTTGTACAGCATTTCCAGAAACTGCACCGCGCTGGGCGCACCGGTCAGCGGGTAGCCTGCCAGCTGCTGCACATAGGCGGGGTTTGTGTCCCACGCGGTTCTCGTAGCCCTGCGGATCGCGCTCTGGATCGCCTTAGGGTCGCAACATCGCTGATCTGCGATTGGAGTGTAGATCTCTTTCTCCACTGCCTGCAGGCGGTCCTCCTGCTCATAGATCAGTTCGATACACCGGAGCAGGATGCTGTAGGCGCTCACATTGCGTGTGATGCCCATCGGGCGCAGCAGGTCATTGACTTGAGCGGACAAATCGGAAACGATCATAGTTGACACATCCTTTCTTTATGCGTCAACTCTAACCGAAAAGTTTTCAAAACGCATCAAATACGCCGAAATGTGTCGTTTTATGTCGCAATACGTCATACAAACAAAAACAGCCCCGAGGAACCGTCAGGCTCCCCGGGGCTGCTGCTATGTATGGCCGTTTTTGGCTGGGCGGCTTACTTCCCCTGCGCCTTCAGCTTGTCGTAGGTCTGGTCTGCCTGAAGGGCAGCAGTGGTGAAGCTGTTGTTCTTCCACCACGCGACCAGCGCGGCCACGGTGGTGATGCCGGCGGTGACCAGCTGCTCCACGGTCTGGCTCTCGATGGGCAGGACGGGCTTGCCCAGTGCAGACAGCACCTGATTGGTCAGGGCCAGCAGCAGGCAGGCGGTGCGGGCAATGGTGCCTGCGGAGATGGTGGGTGCGTTGTAGGTGTGTGCGTTCATAGTCAGTTCCTTTCTCTTTCGTGTTCGTCTGCTTCTAAATCAGCGATGCGGTGGTTGGCCACCTTCATCTGCTCTTCCAAAATTGGGACGCGGCGGGCAAAATTGTTGTGCTCCCGCACCTCGCGGGTCAGCTCTTCCAGCTTGGTGTCGGTCACGGCCTGACTGCGGCTGTTGGCGATTAGCACGCCGATCAGGGTCACCGCACCGGCAAGGATGGCTGAGATGATGCTTTCCACTGGTCTCACCCCCTCACAGTGTCCACCGGCTCTTGTTCGGGCGGGTGTCCACGTGCACCCAGCCGGTCTTGCGCGTCGGGTGCGCCGCGTCCTTCGGGTAGCGGCCGATGCCACCGCGCCCGGGCAGCAGCTTCTCTGCGTAGGCGGCCACAGTAGCCACCGATACGCCTTCCACCCAGAAGTCCGCCGCCCGGCCCTGAATGTGCTGGCTGTTCTTGCTGGCACCGGGCAGCGTTGCATTATAGGCAGCGGTGCGGTAGCCGCTGGTGATATGTACCTTTGCACCAAAGTGCTCCCGGATACACTGCAAAAGCACCACCAGCTCGTCATCGATCAGAATGGTGTCCGATGCCCTGCACGCAAATTCCTTTACCTGAAAGCAGGGGGCCAGATAGGTTTTGCCGTCCTTCTTCAGGCTGTACTGTTTGATTGCCATATGTATCACGTCCTTTCACGGGGTCAGGCCCCGATTTTCACGTTCTCTTCCAGCTCCTGATCTGCCTTGTCCTTCGCATCCAGAGCGTCGTAGTACGCCTGCGCCAGAACCTCCACCTCTGTGACGTCGTCGGCGTCCAACAGGCCGTTGTCCAGATGGACGTACATCCTGTCCAGCCAGTATGCCACATCACGTCCTGCGGAAACCTCCCGCTTGATGGAGCGCAAGGTCAGGTCATGCCGGGCTTTACTTTTGAGTGCCATGTGTACCTCCTTAGGTCATGGACGCAATAGCGTCCTCAAGATTTTTGACGACGAGATTTACATCCCGCTGGTAGTCCAACTTGACCCCTGCACCGTCACCAGCCTGCACCACCGTGTCAGGGCCGTAAGTGACGAAGGCTTTGTAGGCGGCGATTTCGGCAGGGGTGAGCGGGTTTTCGATGGGGGTGGCGATTCTGTATACAACGTGGCAAGGATTATCTGTAAAGTATTTCACCAGTGCAGTTTTTCGTTCAGCATTAGTACTTGCTTCACTTAGTCCCAAGTAGGAGTTTTCGATTGTTAAATCAACAGAATTATCTTCAACAAAACCAATTGCGTTTACGGGGATAGCCCACGCATCTATCTTCCACGGTAACGCTTCACAAAATATACATCTGCCATTTTTTCGGTCGTCACGGTTCGTTTTTTGTGGCGTTGGCAAACGCGCATTTGTGGCAACAGTAATCTCTGTGAAAGCATTTGTCACAAAAAAATTGTCTGCGTTTTCAGCGTTAATCACGAAACTCGCGATTCTCTGGACCCTTACACCCCTTTCTAGGTCCACCTCGTCGCACACCCACTGCTGGCCTGTGCTGTCAGTGTAGTTGCCGCCAGAGGTGACAGGGATGCCGGGGAGACCAGTGGGAGTGGGCAGGGTGAGGAGCTGTTCACGGTAGGGTTCATAATCGGGAGATGATGCGTTCCATGTCAGGCACACGTTTTCACTGGCCATATTGGCTAACAGATACTGGAACTTTGTTACGTCCACTGGATACGTTATATGGTGTTCAGCCTTACCCGCATCAATACCAAACCATTTTTGGTTGTTGTTCTCGTCAAAGAATAAGATGTTTCCGCCTTGCGAAACTAAATCGCCTTTGAATACTAAAGTTATCGGCGTGTTTTTCTTGACAAAGCACTCTAAAACGTCTCCATATTTCAGGTTGGGCGGCATCCGATTCTTCCCCGTCACCTTCACTGTCAAACTCCCACCGTCACCAGCGCTGACGATGGGAACAGGTGCATCCGGCGTGGGGGTCCCGGACTGCGTGCTCTTACCGTACACGGTCAGGCCGCACAGGGGTGCAGGGAAAGCGTCGTCAACGGAGATAGGGTTGCCTATTTCACTGCCCACAATGATGTTCTGCCGTGCTTTGACTGCGCTGATCGCGTCACCTGTGGCTTTTGCGTCAGCGGCTTCGCCCTCGTGGGCGAGGGTGGCGTCCAGTGCTACGGCAGGGCCTTGAGGTCCGGGTTGCAGCCTCAGGTTAAGCACCGGATTTTCAGGCGTGCCGGTAATGTAGGCGGAAGGTTTGTCTCCGCTGGACACCGTACCGATCGTCAGGACAGGCGTTGCACCGGTTTTGCCGGTTTGACCATTTAAGACATCAATCGTTTTTGTACCGTCTTTGTCAGTGATGCTGACACGATGGCCATTTTCGATGTCAGTCACAGTCACAACTGGGGATTTACCGTCATTGCCGGGCTCGCCTTTGAAGTCACCAGCGGCAATGCCTTCCTTCAGCTCCTGCAGACTGCCAGCGGCTTTCTGAGCGCTCTGGCTGGCATTGCCCGCACTGGTGGCGGCTTCACTGGCGGCGGTCTCAGCGGCTTCTGTAGAGGTTTCCACCTGCTGGAGAGCCTTGTCCCGGGCCGTATCCACAGCCTGCGTGGCGGCGGTCTGCTTGTCACCGATGGCTTTTAGTGCGTCCTCTTTGGCATCCACAGTGTCAGCCAGAGCCCGCCCGGCCTTTTGGGCAGATGCCTCAGACTGCTGTGCTGCCGTCTGTGCATCGGTCTTGGACTGCTCTGCGGCGGTGGCGTCAGTGTGCACGGCATCCACCAGCTGCTGCCATGCAGGGGTGCCCGGTTCCGGCTCTGTGCCATCCTCTGTGCCGGAGTTGGCGCTGACACGATACCGCAGGTCTGCGCTGGTCATCACCTTTGCGCCGTCACTGCCCTCAAAGGTGACGCACCCGCTCCCGGGCTGTGCGGTCACGCTGGCGGGCACGGCCACATAGCCGTCCTCCACCAGCGAGGATTCCGGGTCTTTGCCATCCGGGATGTGCCAGAAGCAGCGGATAGCCAGACCCTCCCACTCGCCGGTAGCGGTGACGGCAAGTCGGTACACGCCCCGGTTCTTGGTGTAGCCGAGGGCCAGCGCGTATGCCCGCCCGGGCAGGCATACGCTGCCGCCGGATGTCAGCGTGATGGGAAGCTCGATCATAAAGCAACACCTCCTTGGTGCGTCCTTTTCCGGCCCTGTCAGGCGCTGGTCTTTTCGTTCAGCATACCGGTCAGCTCGGCGTAGTGCTCATCGGTCAGTTTACCGGCGGCGTAGAAAATATCGATCTTCTCCGCCAGACCATCGGTACTGCCGCGCTCGATCATGCGCTTGCAGGTGCGATACAGAACCATTTCCGTTGCTTTAGACATAATGTTTTTCCTCCCTATCAGGTGTTATCAGCGTTATCGGTGTCGTCCGTATCGGAGACATTCAGCTCCAAAAGAGTCAGGCGATAAGCCTGATCCACGTTCAGTGCGTCGGCGTCGGCCAGAGCAGCCTGCAGTGCCGCCACCGTCTCCGGCAGCTTGTCCTTTGCTTCCTGCTTTTTGCGCGCTTCTTCCTGCGCGGCCAGCTCTTCGGCGGTATAGCGGATATACCTTTTAATGGGCAGCTGCTCGGTCCACGCGGGTCTTGCCGGTACGCCCGGCACATCCACCACCCGCTGCACGTCCCTGCCGCCGCTGGGGTATTCGGCCACTGTCTCGTAGTGGGCCACCTCGGCCACAGCCTCCTGCGCCGGGTGCTCCAGCGGCTGGGTGTCGTCGGTCAGATAACCCAGCATCAGGTCCGGGTTTTCCACGACCGCGCCGGTCTCGTCAATGATCTTCATGGTTCAAAACCTCCTTTCTCAGGCCACGCGGTGCCAGATGTGCACATAGTAGGCGGCGGGCTGCACGGTGCTGCTGCGGCCATAAATGGCGTTGGACTTGGACGCGTCAAAAGATATATTGCCATAATTTCCGCTAGACCCGTTCTCGAGTGACCTGCCTATGCCTTTGACAGAAAACGCACCGCTGCCAGATGGATAAGCATAAAAGCTGCCCATTACATCAGATAACGTGCCCGTGATGTTGGGCAGACCGGCTTTCACTGTGGTGCCGGCCGCGTGGGTGCTGGATGCACCCATCAGCACCCGCTCGGAAGCGATTACCTCCCAGCTGCCGCCGAACAGTGCGGCGGGGCTGGTGGGGTCGGTGCTCTGGTAGATGCTGCCCACGGGATACGCGCCGGAACTGGGAGCCGAGAGCAGCGTGTCGATATCTTCCTTTGTATAATAGGAAGAAAGATCGGCACCGAGGGTGCGCAGGGCAGCGGCCTTCTCGTCCGCCGTCCATTCCCCGGCAGAGGCGGCAGCGGTCAGGGCCTTTTTCACGCCGTAGGGCAGCAGGGCGGGGGTCAGCGGCAGAATGGTGCTGTCCATGCTGTCCAGCTGGCTGCGATCAGCGGGGGCCGTGGTCAGGGTGCCGTCACTGCGCACGTTGATGCCGCAGGCCGGGTCCACCCGCACCGCTCCGGGGACCGATGCGGTGGGTACGGTGCTGCTGCGCAGATAGGGGGACAGGTCCGGCATGGCGGCGGTGTCGGTGAGCACCGCTCCGGTGTTGGGGTCTACGCTCAGCACCCGCAGCAGCTGGCCGGACACCGGCTGCGCAGGGCAGGGCAGTGCGCCCACCTCCTGCGCGGTGAGCTTTACGATGCCGCTTTTACCGTTGACGCTGACCACCTGCCCGTCCGTGGGCACAAGCTCTTCGGCACGGGCGGCAGCGGCCTCTGCACGGGCAGCGCACTGGGATGCGTTGGCGCTGTCGGTGCTGGTGCGCTGTGCGGCGGTCTGGGCCTGCGCTGCGTTGGCCGCGGTGGAAGCTGCACTGGCTGCGGCACGCTGTGCCGCTGTGGAGGCGCTGCTGGAGCTTTCCAGCACGCGGGCCACGAACTGCTCGTACAGCGAGGGCGGCAGCTCCTCTGCGTCATCATCGATGGGCAGAATGGCGTAGCAGTCATAGCTGCCGGGCCGGGTGTAGGCGGTGTAGCCGTTTTCACCCATGGCGGCCAGCATCCACTGCCCGCCGGTGCTGCCGGTCAGGCGGCGGTCCACCGTGACGCGGTGCTGGGTGTCCAGCGCCACCGGCGCCAGCAGGGTGCCGTCGCTGCGACGCAGATACAGCGCAAGGGAGCACCCGGCCCATGCGTCCGGCAGCTGGAACAGCAGCTCGTCCACCCCGGCAGCGTTCTGCGCACCGAGATGCAGCCGGTGCGGCTGGGCAAGGAACTCGGTGCCGCCGCACTGCTTTTGAATGATCTGGATCTTCACTTGAAAACCTTCCTTTCTGTTTTTTGTTTGATTGTATCGCGGCCGGACAGCGGCGGCGAGAGTGTACTTTATTTCCACAAGTTTCTGTGCTTCGGCATTTTGCCGGAAGGTGTTTTTCGGGGGAAATTCGCACAGATCCCGGTGGGGCAAAGGCGGGGCAGCGGAAGGAAATGCCGCTGTGCAAAACCAGCGATTCAGGGCCGCTTGCCGTGCTGCCGGAACGGCCCAAAAGTGCAGTTTCCGGTGCGAAAAATCCAAAATAAATGTTAAAAATTCATGAACAAAACATCCCACAAAACAAAAGGAAAATCGGAAGGAAATAACCGAAATAACAGTAATTTGGAGAAAACAATGTATAAATTGCACAAAAAATATCGTCAAAAAACTAACAAGAAGCAGACTCCTGATTTGACAAACGGCCTTTGGACTGGTAAAATAAGACCCGCTCAACGGAGCCAACAAACGTTGCAGCGTCTAAAATTTATCTGGATGAAGTGAAAACCATCTCACACATGGTGCGGCGCGGGCAGATGCGGCTCGGGCCGGGAGGGAAATGACACCTTCCGCAGCGGAGTCCAAATTGCATACGATGCTCGGTCTTATCATAAAGAGGGCATCGTATTTGATTGTGGGGCCAGAGTGCTTCTGCCCGCCCCGCAGTCCGGGCGGCCGGGGCGTGGAACACCGTGTCTGCGGCCGCACCCAACTTTGAAAAGAGAGGAGTTGTCTCGTATCGCTTCCGTAAAAGTAAAGAAAGCTCTGACCGCCTGCAAGCAGGCTGTCTCTTCCCGTGTGCTGGCGTTCTGTGTCATGGTCGTGTGCCTTGTGGCTACACTCAGTGTGACCGCTGCGAATCTGCGGCTGACCTACGTCACAGACTCCAATGGTGCCCGGCAGGTGATCCTCACCTCCGAGACCGACCCTGCACAGGTCATGAACCTCTCCGGCATCCAGTCCGAAGAGGGCGATCGGGTCTATTACACGGCCTACAGCGGCAACCTTGCCGCCCTGAACATCGAGCGCGCATTCTCCGTCAGCATCACCGCCGACGGTCAGGAGTACCCTGTCAAGATGGTGTTCGGCACCGTCGCCGACGCTCTGAAGCGCGCAGGGATCGCTCTGGAGGGTGACGACTACACCGAGCCTGCTCTGGACCAGCTGGTGAGCGCAGGTTCCACCATCACGGTGCACCGCGTGGACTACACCGACCGTGTGGAGACGCAGGCCATCCCCTACGATACCGAGTACGTCTACACCAGCCTGTATTTCCGCAACACTGGCCGCGCCACCACGGTGCGCCATGGTGCGGAAGGCCAGCAGACCATCACCACCCGCGACCGCTATGTGGACGGCGAACTGGAGAACAGCATCGTGGTGGATTCCACCACTACCGTGGAGCCCACCAACCATGTCATCAAGACCTATGGCGCGGGCGCACCGGTCTCCCCGCTGACCGGCCCGGACGGCACCACCAATGCACCGGCTTCCTACAGCAAGGTGCTCACCGGCAAGGCTACCGGCTACTACTCCAGGACCGGCAGGGGTTCCTCCGGCCTCGGTCTTGGCTATGGCACGGTGGCCGTGGACCCGGATGTGATCCCCTACGGCACCAAGCTGTATATCACCTCCACCGACGGCAAGTTCGTGTATGGCTACGCAGTGGCCACCGACACCGGCATTGCGGTGCAGAAGGGCGAGATCCTGGTAGACCTGTTCTATGAGACCTACGCCGAGAGCGTGATCAACGGTGCCATTCAGGTCAATGTCTACGTTGTGGGCTGAGAAGCCTGAAAAAGCCTGAAAAAAACCGGAACCGAAAATTTTTAACAGAAACAGAGAGCTTCTGTGCATCCTCCCCTTGGGGGAGGGCGCGCAGAGGCTCTTTTTGTTTGCGGATTGGTAGAATTCACCATAAAATTTGTAAAAATTTAGAGGGTGTGTATATAAGGGAGAAATATCACCGAAAAGATTATGGTAAATTTTGATGAAATCCCCTTGAAAAACAGTCCGAAATTCTTTAATATAAAAGAGTAAAAAGCTACAGGTGCGCTTTCCGGCACATCTGTACGGGGAGGAGCAGTCTATGAAACCGACCGAGGAAAAGATCCAGAGCAATGCATCGGACCTTCCGGTGTATCTGTTCAAACAGGGCAATAACTGTGAAGCATACCGTTACTTCGGCGCACACATGGAAACGCGCGCCGGTGAGTCGGGCGTGGTGTTCCGCGTGTGGGCACCCCATGCTGTGGCGATCAGCGTGGTGGGCGACTTCAACAGCTGGAAGCCGGGCAGCCACCCGATGCGCAAGGTGGATGGCGATTCCGTATGGGAATTGTTCATCCCGGGCATGAAGGAATATGATGTTTACAAATATTGCGTGACCACCCGTGCAGGTGATCTGGTCTATAAGGCCGATCCCTATGCATTCCACGCCGAGACCCGCCCGTCCAACGGCAGCAAGGTCTACGATATCACCGGCTTTGTGTGGCACGATGACGCATGGCAGGCAGCACAGAAAAAGGCGGACGTGATCAACGGCCCCATGAACATCTACGAGATGCATGCCGGCAGCTGGAAGATGAAGGAGGGCGACAAGCCCTATAACTATTCCGAGCTGGCAGACGAGCTGATCCCGTATATCACCGATATGGGCTATACCCATGTGGAGCTGCTGCCGGTCATGGAATACCCCTTTGATGGCAGCTGGGGCTATCAGGTCACAGGCTATTTTGCACCCACCAGCCGCTACGGCACCCCCAAGGACTTTATGGCCTTTGTGGACAAGCTGCACGCCGCCGGCATCGGCGTGATCATGGACTGGGTACCTGCTCACTTCCCGAAGGACCAGTTCGGCCTGTACAACTTTGACGGCGAGGCCTGCTACGAGGACCCGAACCCGAAGCGCGGCGAACATAAGGAGTGGGGCACCATGGTGTTTGACTTCGGCCGCAGCGAGGTGCAGAGCTTCCTGATCTCCAGCGCACTGTACTGGCTGGAGCAGTACCACATCGACGGCCTGCGGGTGGATGCCGTGGCATCCATGCTGTATCTGGACTATAACCGCAAGCAGGGCGAATGGGAGCCCAACAAGGATGGCGGCAAGGAGAATCTGGAGGCCGTTGCCTTCCTGCGCAAGCTGAACGACACCGTGCTGGGCCGTCATCCGCACAAGTACATGATCGCAGAAGAGTCCACCGCATGGCCCATGGTCACAAAGCCTGCTTCGGATGGCGGCCTTGGCTTCAACTTCAAGTGGAACATGGGCTGGATGAACGATATGCTCAGCTACATGAAGACCGACCCGCTCTTCCGTGCCGGCAACCACAACAAGGTCACCTTCAGCTTCTTCTACGCCTTCAGCGAGAACTTTGTGCTGCCCATCAGCCACGATGAGGTGGTGCACGGCAAGGGCAGCCTGATCAACAAGATGCCCGGCGAGTATGACGCCAAGTTTGCAAACCTGCGCACCTTCTTCGGCTACATGATGGCCCACCCGGGCAAGAAGCTGCTGTTCATGGGTCAGGAGTTCGGCCAGTTCGCCGAGTGGAACGAGACAAAGCCGCTGGACTGGATGCTGCTGGGCTACGATAAGCACACCGAGCTGCAGACCTATGTCAGGACCCTGAATGCCTTCTACAAGGAGCACCCCGCCTTCTGGCAGGTGGACTACAGCTGGGAGGGCTTCCAGTGGATCGTGCCGGACGACTCGCAGCAGAGCGTGATCGCCTTCCTGCGCAAGGACACTTCCGGCAAGCAGATCCTGGTGGTCTGCAACTTCAACCCCGTCCTGCGTGAGGGCTACGCTCTGGGCGCACCGGTGGCAGGCTCCTACAAGGAGATCCTGAACAGCGACGATGCAGAGTTCGGCGGTTCCGGCGCAGTCCACAACAAGGCTGTGCGCACCCACAAAAAGCCGCTGCACGGGTTTGAGCAGAGCATCACGATCACCCTGCCGCCCATGAGCACGCTGTACTTTGAGGTGCCCGCCAAGCGCACCCGCAAGGCTGCAGAGGACAAGACCGATAAGGCGGGAAAAAAGACCGCAGCCAAAAAGGCAAAGACCGCTGCTGAACCGGAAAAGACCGCGAAAAAGACCACCCGCAAGGCCAAGGCCGGGCCGGAGACCGCTGCAGAAGCACCCAAAAAACGCGGCCGCAAGCCCAAGGCAGAAGCCGCTGCTGCAGAGGAAAAGCCGGTGAAAAAGACCGCCCGCAAGGCCAAGGCTGAGCCGGAGGCTGCCGCAGAGGCACCCAAAAAGCGCGGCCGCAAGCCGAAGGCAGAGGCTGAGCCTGCAGCGGAAAAAGCACCCGCAAAGCGCACCCGCAAACCGAAGGAGCCCAAGGAATGACCCGGCACTTCGGCCGACCTATACCGCACACGTTGACGATCATTTCCGAACAACGGAAATGTTAATGTTAAAGGGGAGAATAAAGCTATGGCAAAAGAAATTGTGGCAATGATCCTTGCCGGTGGACGTGGCTCGCGCTTGTATGCGCTGACACAGAAAACGGCAAAACCCGCAGTGTCCTTCGGCGGCAAGTACCGCATCGTGGACTTCCCGCTGTCCAACTGCGTGAACTCCAACATCGACACCGTTGGCATCGCGACCCAGTATCAGCCCCAGAAGCTGAACGAGTACATCGGCAATGGCCAGCCCTGGGATCTGGACCGTCTGCACGGCGGCGTGCACACCCTGCCGCCCTACGAGCAGGCAAAGGGCACTGACTGGTACAAGGGCACTGCAAACGCCATCTACCAGAACATCGGCTTCATCGACAGCTACGATCCCGAGTATGTGATCATCCTGTCCGGCGATCAGATCTGCAAGCAGGACTATGCCGACTTCCTGCGCTTCCACAAGGAGAAGGGCGCAGAGTTCTCTGTGGCTGTTATGGAAGTGGACTGGAAGGAAGCCTCCCGCTTCGGCCTGATGGTGGCTGACGAGAACGACCGCATCACCGAGTTCCAGGAAAAGCCCCCGGTACCCAAGTCCAATCTGGCTTCCATGGGCATCTACATCTTCAACTGGGATGTTCTGAAGAAGTATCTGGAAGAGGACGAGGCAGACCCCAACTCCAAGAACGACTTTGGCATGAACATCATCCCGGCCCTGCTGCGGGACGGCCGCAAGATGTATGCTTACCGCTTTGCCGGCTACTGGCGTGACGTGGGCACCATCGACAGCCTGTGGGAAGCCAACATGGAGGTGCTGGACCCCGAAAACTCCGGCATCGATATCTTTGACGAGGAGTGGAAGATCTACAGCCGCAACCCGGTCCTGCCTCCGCAGAAGATCGGCCCCCGTGCTGTGGTGCAGGATTCCCTCGTCACCGAGGGCTGCAAGATCTACGGCAATGTGCATCACTCTGTGCTGAGCGCAGGCGTTGTTGTGGAAGAGGGCGCTACCGTTGAGGACGCAGTCCTGATGGACGGCGTTGTGGTCAAGGCTGGTGCTGTTGTCAAGCGCTGCATCCTGGCGGAGGATGTTGTGATCGGTGCAGGCGCACGTGTGGGCGGCGATGGCCCCATTGCCCATGTGGGCACCGGCCTGACCGTCGGCGCAGGCGCAACCGTCAAGGAAGGTGCCAAAGTCTTTGAATCCGTCAAGGAGGGTATGGAAGTATGCTGAGCCAGAACACCAATGCGTTGGGTATTATTTTCCCCAACAGTTATGATAATACCGTCCCCGAGCTGGTGACCGAGCGCGCAATGGCTTCGATCCCCTTCGCGGGCCGCTACCGTATGGTGGACTTTGTTCTGTCCAGCATGGCAAACTGCGGTATCTCCAATGTTTCCATCGTGGTGCGCAAGAACTACCACTCCCTGATGGATCATCTGGGCACCGGCCGTGAGTGGGATATGGCCCGCCGTCACGGCGGCCTGAACATCGTGCCTCCTTTCGCTGAGAAGGGCGTGCGCATCTATTCCGGCCGTGTGGAAGCTCTGGGCTCCATCATGAACTTCCTGGAGAACCAGAAGGAAAAGTACGTGGTCATGAGCGACGCCAATGTTGCCCTGAACTACGACTTCAACGCCCTGCTGGCCGCCCATCAGGCAAGCGGTGCCGATGTGACCGTCGCTTACCAGAAGACCGAGATCCCCGAGGGCCGCAAGAATGACAACTACACCCTGACCGTTGATGCCGACGGCCGTGTGACCGAGCTGCTGTTCAACGATTACCGCCCCGGCGTGCAGAACCTTGACCTGAACATCTATGTTCTGGAGCGCGAGACCCTGCTCAAGCTGGTCCGGGATGCGACCTCCCGCGGCCTGATCTACTTCGAGCGCGATATTCTGGCCCACAATGTCAACATCCTGAACATCCACGCTCTGGAGTACACCGGCTATGTGGCACATGTCTGTGACATGAAGAGCTACTTCGACGAGAACCTCAAGCTGACCGATGACGAGAATCTGGAAAAGCTGTTCCCCAAGAAGAGCCCGGTCTACACCAAGATCCGCGACGACAACCCCACCCGCTATGTGCCGGGCTGCAAGGTGACCGACTCCATTCTGGCCGACGGCTGCGTGATCGAAGGCACAGTGGAGAACTGCGTGCTGTTCCGCGGCGTCAAGGTCAAGAAGGGTGCCGTTGTCAAGAACTGCGTGCTGATGCAGGATACGGTGGTGGAAGTCAATGCCGAGCTGGACTGCGTTGTTACCGATAAGAACGTGAAGATCACTGCCGGCAAGAAGCTGTCCGGCACCGAGAGCTTCCCGGTGTACGTGCAGAAGAACCACACCGTCTGATCTGTTGCATTATCCATAGGGGCGGCTTCCTCCCCGGTAGCCCCTCTTGAGAGGGGCGGGGGCACCTGTGTGCCCCCGCCTGCTCTTTTGCAAAATGGTTCATGCCGCTGAAAAATGCGGCGGGGAGCACGAAATGACCCAAACATATGAAAGGAGCGATCCTATGAGAATCCTGTATGCTGCTTCGGAAGCTGCACCCTTTGCAAAATCCGGTGGTCTGGCCGACGTTGCGGGCGCACTGCCCAAGGCTCTGGTCAAGGACGGCGTGGACGCCCGCGTCATCATGCCCCTGTACGGCGATTTGAAGTTCCGCGATACGCTGGAGTACGTGACCAATTATTCCGTCCCCGTGGGCTGGCGCAGCCAGTACTGCGGCCTGTTCAAGACCGAGCGGAACGGCGTGACCTACTACTTCCTGGACAATGAGTATTACTTCAAGCGCCGCGGCCTGTACGGCTTCTACGATGACGGCGAGCGTTTCGCCTTCTTCTCCCGCGCCGTTTTAGAGACCCTGTTCTACATCGATTTCACCCCCGATATCATCAACTGCAACGACTGGCAGACCGCACTGGTGCCGGTGTACCTGAACCTGTACTATCGCCATCTGGATAAGTTCAACCGCATCAAGACCATTTTCACCATCCACAACATCGCCTATCAGGGCAAGTACGGCACCGACATTCTGGAGGACACCTGCGGCATCGGCCGCCGGGACCAGCACATCGTGGAGTACGATGGCTGCGCCAACTTTATGAAGGGCGCCTTCGAGACTGCCGACAAGATCACCACCGTCAGCCCCACCTATGCCATGGAGATCCTCGACCCGTGGTTCAGCTATGGTCTGGACGCCCTGCTGCGCGAGAAGCAGTACAAGCTGTGCGGCATCCTGAACGGCATCGATACCGATTCCAACGATCCCGCTACGGATAAGAACATCCCCTTCAACTACGACATCACCAACTTTGAAGAGGGTAAGGCAAAGTGCAAGGAAGCCCTGCAGGATAAGTTCGGCCTGAACAAGGACGGCAGCCCCGTCTTTGCCATGGTCAGCCGCATGGTCGGCATGAAGGGCTTTGATCTGGTGCAGAGCATCGCCGATGGTCTGGTGGACCGCGGCATCGAGCTGGTCATTCTGGGCAGCGGCGAGAGCCAGTACGAGAACTTCTTCTCCGACCTGTGCGCACGCCACCCGGGCCGCGTAGGCACCTACATCGGCTTTGAGCCGGCCCTGTCGCAGGAGATCTACGCAGGCGCAGATGCCTTCATCATGCCTTCCAAGAGCGAGCCCTGCGGTCTGGCACAGATGGTGGCCTGCCGCTACGGTACGCCTCCCATCGTCCGCGAGACCGGCGGTCTGCGCGACTCCATCCACGACAGCACCATGGGCGAGGGCAACGGCTTCACCTTTGCGGGCTACAATGCCCACGAGCTGTATGTGGCCTGCTGCAACGCACAGAATGCTTACTATGACAAGGAGAACTGGAAGAACCTCGTGCATCACTGCATGGAGTGCGATTTCAGCTGGGATGTCTCCGCCAAGAGCTATGAGGGCCTGTACAACGAGACCGCAAACCTCTGGTAATGTCCTGAAAACTGCATAACAGCTGCCGCCCGGCTCTTTGGGAACCGGGCGGCTTTTTTGTGTGACCCTCTCAGCTTCGCTTCGCTCAGCAGCTCCCCCGAAAGGGGGAGCTTTATTTGTGCTGCCCGAAAGATGCATAAAAGCTCGCCCTTCGGGAGAGCTGGCGCGTCAGCGCCTGAGAGGGTTCGCCCGTTTTTTGCATTCTGCACAACAGAATCATCAAACTTTTGGTATTGATGTGCCCGCAGACGCACAAACTCCATACAGGGCGTACAGTTACGGCATTAGTGTAAACAAACTATGAAATTTTACTAGAAAACAGTGGAAAATTGATTGAAAAAACGGCCGGTTTGAATTATACTATCGTTATAAGATTTTTTGCTGATTGCAAATCTGTGGCATAAAATCCAGAATCTGGCTTTTGCACAGGAAGACCACACAGGGAGGAATTGCAGATTGAAGGGCTGGTATAAGGCACTGGAGGATCTTGTCTGGCTGACCCAGCTTGGCCTGAATATGCTGCTGCCTCTGGTCATGTGTCTGGGCGGTGCATGGTGGGCGGTGAACAGCTGGAGCTGGCCGGAATGGGTGTTCCTTCCGGCGATCCTGCTGGGCCTTGCTGCCGGGGCACAGAACTTCTGGTATTTTGCCAAGGAACACATGGACCGCACCAAAAAGGAAAAACCAAAGCGGGTGGGGTTCAATTCGCATCAGTAAACTTAACAGGAGGTTTCCCTTTATGAAACTGCAGCCGGAATCCAAAAAGGAGCTGACCCGCATCGCCTGCGGCACGGCCATCTGTACCGCCGTCATGTGGGTGATCTTTGCAGCTCTGCACCTGGTTGGCTGGGTGAAATTTGATTACACTGTTGTTCTGGGCAGTCTCATCGGCGCGGCGGTGGCCATCGGCAACTTTGCGGGCATCTGCATCGTGTGCCAGAAGGTCATCGACGAGCAGGATGAGAAACGGCGCAAAGCGACATTGCAGGCTTCCTACAATGTCCGGATGCTTCTGCAGGCGGTGTGGATCATCGTGTCCATCGGGGCACCCTGCTTCCAGCCCTTTGCCAGTGTTCTGCCCCTGCTTTTCCCGCGCGTTACGATCTACTACCTGCAAATAACCGGAAAGTACAAGCCTCTTGCACCGGCCGGGCCTTCGGTGGACGTCTCTGTGGAGGACGACCCCGAACCCGCACCGGAGCCGGAAGCCGGACCCCGTGACGAAGGGGGTGAAACGTAACAAATGGAACTGAACGGCGCAAAGATCCTGTATACCATCCATACGGACATCCCCCTGCTGGGTGATTTCAAGATTACCCAGACCCTCGTCAGTACCTGGATCGTCATGGCGCTGCTTTCGGGTTTTGCCATCTGGCTGGGCAGCAATCTCAAGCTGGAAAATGTCTCAAAGCGGCAGGCCGCCGCCGAGTTCATCGTAGAACGGCTGGACCAGTTCGTGCACGACAATATGGGCTATCACTTTGATAAGTATATCCCGCTCATCGGCGCGATCTTCGCTCTGAGCATCGGCTGCAACCTCATCAGTGTCATCGGCCTGTGGAGCCCCACAGCCGACCTGAACACCGAGGCGGCGTGGGCCATCGTGGTGTTCGTGCTGATCCTGTACTACAAGATCAAGACCAACGGCATCCTTTCCTACCTGAAAGGGCTTTTGGACCCCATCTTCATCATGGCACCCATCAATGTGCTGTCGGAGGTTTCCACCCCCGTCAGTATGGCGTTCCGTCACTTTGGCAATATCTTGTCCGGTACGGTCATCTCCACACTGCTGTACTGGGCGCTGGCAAGCCTGAGCCATGTCATTTTCGGCTGGCTGCCCGGTGCCTTGAGCCAGATCCAGCTGTTCCAGATCGGTATCCCGGCCTTTACGGGTCTGTATTTCGACTGGTTCGGCGGCTGCATTCAGGCGTTCATCTTCTGTACCCTGACCGCAATTTTCATCAAGCGTGCTGCCGGTGAGGACTAAGCCCTCACAACGGCATCTCCCAAAACAAAAAAATTTTTTGGAGGACAAATCTTATGACTGACTTTCAGTACCTCGCTCGTGGTATCGCTCTGGCAGGCTGCGGCATCGGCGCAGGCTGCGCACTGATCGCAGGTATCGGCCCCGGTATCGGCGAAGGCAACGCAGCAGCTGCTGCCTGTGAAGCTGTGGGCCGTCAGCCCGAGTGCAAGAGCGACGTTACCAGCACCCTGATCCTGGGCGTTGCACTTTCCGAGACCACCGGTATTTACGGCTTCGTCACCGGCCTGCTGCTGATCTTCCTGGCACCCGGTATGTTCATGAAGTTCCTGGCATAAGCGGAACCTTTTACAAAATAACGAAAGGAGACGCTTATGGAACTGTACCAGGCGTTGATCACGCTGGACGGCTGGACCTTTCTGGCCCAGATCTGCAACCTGATGATCCAGCTGTTCATCTTCAAAAAGTTCCTGCTGAATCCGGTCAAAAACGTGATCGCAGAGCGCAAGGCGAAGGCAGACAGCCAGATCGCCGATGCCACCAAGCTGCGCACCGAAGCCGAAGCCATGAAGGCAGAGTACGAGCAGAACCTGCAGAATGCCCGCGCCGAGGCCAACCAGATCGTTGCCAATGCGCAGAAGACGGCCACCGCCCGCGGCGAAGAGATCGTGGGCGAGGCCCGCGCGCAGGCTGCTGCCCTCAAGCAGAAGGCCGAAGCCGACATTGCGCAGGAGCGCAAGAAGGCCGTGAACGAGGTCAAGGACGAGATCGGCGGCATCGCCATGGAGATCGCCTCCAAGGTGGTGGAGCGTGAGATCAGCGAGAAGGACCACAAGGATCTGATCGACGAATTTATCAAAAATGTGGGTGAAGCATCATGACCGAGACTGCAAGGATGTACGGCGGAAGCCTGTACGATCTGGCGGCGGAGGAAGGGCTGGAGGCCCGCATTCTGGGTGAGCTGGACGAAGCCGTGGCGCTTTTTAAGGCGAACCCGGACTACCTGCATCTGCTCAGCACCCCCAGCATCCCCAAAAAGGAGCGCTGCGGCCTGCTGGATGAAGCACTGCGGGATCAGGTCCACCTCTATGTGCTGAACTTTTTGAAGATCCTGTGCGAGAAGGGCACCCTGCGGGAGCTGTCCGGCTGCGCACGGGCTTACCGTGTGCGCTACAATCAGGCGCACGGCATTCTGGAAGCAACGGCGACCACTGCAGTGGCAATGACGGAGCAGCAGGCAAAGAGCCTGCACGAAAAGCTGGAAAAGCTCACCGGCAAGACCATCGACCTGAAAACAAAGGTCGATCCGGCAGTGCTGGGCGGCATCCGGCTGGACATCGAAGGCACCGAGCTGGACGGCACGGTGCACAACCGTCTGTCCGCCCTGCGCAGGGATATTGCTTCCGTGACCCTGTAAAAATGAATCGAATTTCCACCCGAAAGATTTTTAAGAATTGAGTGGTGAACAAACAAAGATGCAACTGAAACCTGAAGAGATCTCCAAGATCATCCGTGCGCAGATCAAGCATTACGAAAATGCCATCGAGCAGAGCGAGACCGGCACGGTCATTATGGTGGGCGACGGCATCGCCCGCGCCAGTGGTCTGGAAAAGTGCATGGCAGGTGAGCTGCTTCAGTTTGATAACGGCGAATACGGCATGGCCCAGAATCTGGAGGAGAACACTGTCTCCATCGTTCTGCTGGGCTCCGACGTCGGCATCAAGGAAGGCAGCACTGTCAAGCGCACCGGCAAGGTGGTGTCCGTGCCGGTGGGCGAAGCCATGATCGGCCGCGTGGTCAACGCGCTGGGCCAGCCCATCGACGGCGCAGGCCCCATCGAGACCACCGAGTTCCGCGCCATTGAAAGCCGCGCTCCCGGCATCATCGACCGTCAGCCGGTCAAGGAGCCGCTGCAGACCGGCATCAAGGCCATCGACTCCATGATCCCCATTGGCCGCGGTCAGCGCGAGCTGATCATCGGCGACCGCCAGACCGGCAAGACCACCATCGCCTCCGATACCATCATTAACCAGAAGGGCAAGGACGTCATCTGCATTTACGTTGCCATTGGTCAGAAGCGCTCTACTGTGGCAAATCTGGTGCAGAGCCTGACCGAAGCCGGTGCCATGGGCTACACCATCGTGGTGTCCGCAACGGCATCCGAGCTTTCGCCCCTGCAGTATATCGCACCCTACTCCGGCTGTGCCATGGGCGAATATTTCATGCATCAGGGCAAGCACGTCCTCATCATCTACGACGACCTGTCCAAGCACGCCGTGGCCTACCGTGCACTGTCGCTGCTGATCCGCCGTCCCCCGGGACGTGAGGCTTACCCCGGCGACGTGTTCTATCTGCACTCCCGTCTGCTGGAGCGCGCGGCCAAGCTCTCCAATGAGCTGGGCGGCGGCAGCCTGACGGCTCTGCCCATCATCGAGACGCAGGCGGGCGATGTTTCCGCCTACATCCCCACGAATGTCATTTCCATCACCGATGGTCAGATCTTCCTGGAGACGGAGCTGTTCCACTCCGGTGTCATGCCGGCAGTCAACCCCGGCATCTCGGTGTCCCGCGTGGGCGGCAATGCCCAGATCAAGGCCATGAAGAAGGTCGCCGGCACCCTGAAGCTGATCTACTCCCAGTACCGCGAGCTGCAGAGCTTTGCACAGTTCGGTTCCGATCTGGACGCCGACACCAAGGCCCGTCTGGCACAGGGTGAGCGCATCGTGGAAGTGCTCAAGCAGAACCGCTCCGCTCCCGTGCCTGTAGAAAAACAGGTAGCTGTCCTGTACGCGACCATCCACGATTACCTCGTGAAGGTCAAGGTGCCGGATGTGGCCGAGTATGAGAGGGGCCTGTACGAGCATCTGGACAACGATGCCGCCGGTGCCGCCGTCATGGAGACCATCCGCACCACCGGCAATCTGGATAAGGATACCGAGGAGCAGCTGAAAAAGGTGCTTGCGGCCTATACCGACAGCTTCGTCAAGGCACACTAAGGAAGGAGGCGTAACGCATGGCTGGTTCCATGAAGGACATCAAGCTGCGCATCAAAAGCGTAGAGAGCACCATGCAGATCACCAAGGCAATGGAACTGGTGGCTTCCTCCAAAATGCGCCGCGCCAAGGAACGGGTGGAGCACAGCCGCCCCTACTTTGAAACGCTGCATGAGACCCTGACCAAGATCGCTGCGGCAGACCCCCGTGCCCGCAACCCCTACCTGCGCCGTGACGAAGTAAAGCGCACGCTGCTCATCGTCATTGCAGGCGACCGCGGCCTTGCCGGTGGATACAATTCCAACGTGCTCAAGCAGGCCGCAGCCGAAGAGGGCGAGGTGCTGGTGCTGCCCATCGGCAAGCGCTCGGCAGAGTATTTCGTCCATCACGAAGTGCCCCTGTTCACCCAGGAGGTGCTGCTGGCGGCAGATGTCTCGGTGGGCGAGTGCTTCCAGCTGTCCCGCCAGATCACCGAGGGCTACCGCAAGGGCGAGTACGATGCGGTGAAGATCTGCTACACCCGGTTCGATTCCATGATGACCCAGACCGCAGCCACCATGGAGGTGCTGCCGCTGTCCATCGAACCTACCGAGCAGCAGAAGGCAGAAGCCCGCCGCAGCCAGATCCTGTACAAGCCCAGCAGCGAGGAAGTATTCAGCGCGATCATCCCGGAGTATGTGGCCGGCATCGTCTACGGCGCCGTGTGTGAGAGCGTGGCAAGTGAGCTTGCCGCCCGCCGCACCGCCATGGATGCCGCCACCAAGAACGCCGGTGAGATGATCGATCATCTGAACCTGTATTATAACCGTGCCCGTCAGGCCGCCATCACGCAGGAGATCACTGAGATCGTGGCCGGCGCGGAGATTTAACAACCTATCAAAAAGGAGTTGTAGCCTATGTCCGAAAAACATATCGGCAAGGTGCTCCAGGTCATCGGCCCGGTGCTGGACATCCAGTTTGAGGATGGCCAGCTGCCGGAGCTGCTCAACGCCATCGAGATCGACAACCACGGCGAAAAGCTGGTGGTCGAGGTGGCACAGCACACCGGCGATAACGTGGTGCGCTGCATTGCAATGAACAGCACCGATGGTCTGGTGCGCGGCACCGAAGCCGTGGATACCGGCGAACCCATCAAAGTGCCCGTGGGCGACCAGTGTCTGGGCCGCGTGTTCAACCTGCTGGGTGAGCCCGTGGACAACAAGCCCGCCCCGGCCCCGGAGGCCTACTGGCCCATCCACCGCCCTGCTCCCAGCTACGAGGAGCAGCAGTCCACCACCGAGATCCTGGAGACCGGCATCAAGGTCGTTGACCTGATCTGCCCCTACGCAAAGGGCGGCAAGATCGGCCTGTTCGGCGGTGCAGGCGTCGGCAAGACGGTCCTGATCCAGGAGCTGATCTATAACATCGCCACCGAGCACAACGGCTACTCGGTGTTCACCGGCGTTGGCGAGCGCACCCGTGAGGGCAACGACCTGTACGGCGAAATGACCGAGAGCGGCGTTATCAACAAGACTGCGCTGGTCTACGGCCAGATGAACGAACCCCCAGGAGCACGTATGCGCGTGGCACTGTCCGGCCTGACCATGGCGGAGTATTTCCGCGATGTGAAGAATCAGGACGTGCTGCTCTTCATCGATAACATCTTCCGCTTCACCCAGGCAGGCTCTGAGGTGTCCGCACTGCTGGGCCGTATGCCCTCTGCCGTCGGCTACCAGCCCACGCTGGCCACCGAGATGGGTGCTCTGCAGGAGCGCATCACCTCCACCCGCAAGGGCTCCATCACCTCGGTGCAGGCTGTCTACGTGCCCGCCGACGACCTGACCGACCCGGCCCCTGCCACCACCTTTACCCATCTGGATGCCACCACGGTCCTGAGCCGTGACATTGCTTCGCAGGGCATCTACCCCGCTGTGGACCCGCTGGATTCCACCAGCCGCATCCTCAGCCCGGAGGTCGTGGGTCAGGAGCACTACGAGATCGCCCGCGCCGTCCAGAAGGTGCTGCAGCGCTACAAGGAGCTGCAGGACATCATTGCCATCATGGGCATGGACGAGCTGAGCGAGGAAGACAAGCGCACGGTCAGCCGCGCCCGCAAGGTGCAGCGCTTCCTGAGCCAGAGCTTCCACGTGGCAGAGCAGTTCACCGGTATGCCCGGCCAGTATGTGCCGCTCAAGGAGACCCTGCGCGGCTTCAAGATGATCCTGAACGGCGAGTGCGACGAGCTGCCTGAGAGTGCATTCCTGTTCGCGGGCACCATCGATGACGTGTTCGCAAAAGCGAAGAAAGGGTAAACCATGACGACCTTTCATCTGACGGTGGTCACGCCGGACGGCTGCGCCTTTGACGGGCAGGCCGAGCGCATCGTCTGCCGCGCCATCGACGGCGATATCGCCATCCTTGCCCGACACGGGGATTACTGCACCGCGCTGGGTATGGGCGAAGCGCATATCGTGGACGCGGACGGCCAGCGCCGCCGCGCCGCCTGTATGGGCGGCCTGCTGAGCGTGCTGGACGGCGAAGTGCGTCTGGTCGCAACCACATGGGAGTGGGCCGAGGAAATCGATCAGGCCCGCGCTGAGGCTTCTAAGAAGCGTGCGGAGGAGATCCTTGCGCAGAAGAACCTCGATCAGCGGGACTACGAACTGGCTCAGGCACGCCTCAAGCGTGCTCTGGTGCGCACCTCTATCCACTGAACCCTGTATACAAAAAGGCACCCGCAGCGATCCGGCTGTGAGTGCCTTTTGTTTTGCATGGGATGATTTTAAATGCGCGCCGCCGCTTCCCGAAGGAAGCAGACGCGGCCCATGCCGTTTTCCTCCACGACCCCTCTCGTGAAAAAAAGGGTTCGGGAAAGTCCGCAGACTTTCCTGAACCCCCAAAATTTAAATAACTCTTCCGCTGAATATGCGCAAAGCGAACGCGGAGCGCATTCCCAATCGTCTCACAGCCGGTTGGCCTTCTCGATCAGGTTGCGGATGTGATGGGCCAGCATCTCCACCGCAGCGGTGTTCTCGCCGCCGTTGGGCACAATGATGTCTGCGTTGCGTTTGCTGGGCTCCACAAAGGCCTCGTGCATGGGCTTGACGGTGGTCAGGTACTGATCGATGACGCTGTCCAGACTGCGGCCCCGCTCCTTCACATCCCGCACCAGACGGCGCAGGATGCGCTCGTCGGCGTCGGTGTCCACATAGATCTTGTAGTCGAACAGGGCGCACAGCTCCGGCTCCACAAAGGGCAGGATGCCTTCCACGATCAGCACCGGTGCGGGCTCGATGTGCTGCACCTTGTCGCTGCGGTTGTGGTTGGAGTAGTCGTACACCGGGCAGTCGATGGCGCGGCCTGCCTTCAGCTCCTGCAGATGGTAGATCAGCAAAGCGTTGTCAAAAGCGTCCGGATGGTCGTAGTTCAGCTTGCAGCGCTCCTCAAAAGGCAGCTCATCGTGGCGCTTATAGTAGCTGTCATGGGAGATCAGGCGCACTTCATCCTCGCCAAAACGCTCCTTCAGCCGCAGAGCAAGGGTGGTCTTGCCGCTGCCGGAGCCGCCTGCAATGCCAATAATCAGATTATTCATAGGGGTCCCTCCTGCATCATCCTGCCGCTTAGGGTGGAAAAAAGGGCAGGAATGGATTATAATAGGTGCAAAGCTGCCTGTCCGGGACACAGCGCCGGGCGGGCTTGTTCCTGTACATCATAACACAAACCGGCACATTTTTACAGCCCCGGAGCTGCAAATGTGTGAGATAAGGGAAAATGCCATGCAGAAAAAACAATTTCAGCAAAATATGAAGGACAAGGTCCGGGTGTTTGAGGATGGCGGCATCCGCCTGCTCAAACGGGGACAGAAGGGCGTGGTACACGCTATTTTCAGCCGTTTTGGTCTGGTGCTGGTTCTGCTGCTTTTACAGGCGTTCGCGCTGTTCAGCCTGCTGCAGTGGTTCGGTGAGCTGCTGCCGCATTATTTTGGCGGCACCCTGCTGGTAACAGCGGCAATGATGGTCTATCTGCTCAATCAGGACATGGACAACAGCGTGCGCATTACATGGCTGGTGGTCACGGCGCTGATGCCGGTGCTGGGCGTGCCGCTGTTCTGGTACACCAAAAGCGATGTGGGCCACAATGCCCTGAAGCGCCGCCTGCTGGATCTGGAGGGCCGGACCCGCGCCCAGCTGCCGCAGAATGAGCAGACCGTGAAGCTTTTGCAGGAGCAGGCACCCGAAGCGGTGCCGCTGGCACGGTATCTGCGGGGCAAGGGCGGCGGCTTTCCGGTCTATGCCGACACGGTGGCCACCTACTTCAACGGCGGCGAAGCCATGTTCGATGAAATGCTGCGCCAGCTGGAAACGGCAAAAAAGTACATCTTTCTGGAATATTTCATCGTGGATGAAGGCCTGATGTGGGGCCGCATTCTGGAAGTGCTGGCCCGCAAGGCGGCGCAGGGGGTGGATGTGCGTGTGATGTATGACGGCACCTGCGAGTTCTCCACCCTGCCGCGGGATTACCCCAGCCGGCTGGAAGCGCTGGGCATCCAGTGCAAGGTGTTCTCGCCGGTCACGCCCTTCGTCTCCACCCACTACAACTACCGCGACCACCGCAAAATTCTGGTCATCGATGGCCGGGTGGGCTTTACCGGCGGCGTGAATCTGGCAGATGAGTACATCAATCACATCGAAAAGTATGGCCGCTGGAAGGACTCGGCCCTGATGCTGGAAGGCGAAGGTGTGCGCTCCATGACGGCGCTGTTCCTGCAGATGTGGTGCATCCTGCGCCAGCCGGAGTTTGAGCAGTTCCTGTCCGATCCCATCCCGGCGGCAGCAAACGCCAAGGGCTTTGTGGTGCCCTACGGGGACTGCCCGCTGGACGGTGAGCGGGTGGGCGAAATGGTGTACATGGATATGCTCAACCGCGCCCGGAAGTATGTGCACATCATCACGCCGTATCTGATCCTGGACGGCGAGCTGGAAACGGCCCTGCGCTTTGCGGCAGAGCGCGGTGTGGATGTGCACCTGATCCTGCCCGGCAAGCCGGATAAGTGGTTCGCTTATGCACTGGCCAAGACCCACTACGAGGCACTGCTCTCCTCGGGCGTGAAGATCAGCGAGTGGACGCCCGGCTTTACCCATGCCAAGGTAGTCATTGCGGACGATGTGGAAGCCGTGGCAGGCACCATCAATCTGGATTACCGCAGCCTGTACCATCACTTTGAAAACGCGGTCTGGATGCGCGGCACCGACTGCATTGCCAACATGGAAGCAGATTTTCAGGATACGCTCACCCGGTGCCGCAGGGTGGAGCGGACGAAAGAAAGCATCTGGCAGGGCAAAAAGCTGCTGCATCTGGCGGGCATCCTGCTCAAGTTCATTGCACCGCTGGTGTAAAGGACTCCCTCTGTCATGGCTGCGTAAGCAGACTGGAGAAGCTCTGAATACAAAAAGGCCCGCTGCCTTTCGACAGCGGGCCTTTTGTTACCGATTTAAATAAAAATCAGCGCTTAGTTCTGCTTCATGCGAGCGAAGCAGTCAGAGCAGTAGACCGGACGGTCCTCACGGGGCTGGAAGGGAACCTTGCAAGCCTTGCCGCAAGCTGCGCAGACAGCATCGAACATCTGACGCTCACCGCTGTTGCTGCGTGCGCCGCCGTTCTTGCGGGCGTCACGGCAGGGCTTGCAGCGCTGGGGCTGATTCTCGAAGCCGCGAGATGCGTAGAACTCCTGCTCACCAGCAGTCCAAACAAATTCCTTACCGCAGTCCTTGCAGACCAGAGTCTTGTCTTCAAACATAGTAGTATCTCCTCTTTAGTTAGTTCTTGCCCACGGAAGGATTGTAACCATACCTTTGGTTTTGGGACCATCGCGCTGATCAGTAAGCTTACCAGGGGCTTGAATGAATAGACGTCCTCCAATTGAGGACTTTTCTATTGTACCGTTCTTTTTGAAATTTGTCAACCAAAAAACAACCATTCGCCTTGTTATTTGTATAGATAGCACAATCCGACAGGGCTGATTTGGGTAAAATAACTGCCGGAAGATAAAAAAGGGGCTGCCGCACATTCCGTGCGGCAGCCCCTGCAAAGTCCTTTGGGAAACGATTACTTCTCGACGACTTCCTTGGTGTCGCGGGCGATCATCAGCTCCTCGTCGGTAGCAATGACCAGAGTGCGCACCTTTGCGCCCCAGGCAGTGATCTCGCACACATCGCCCACGGGGTGCTTGTTCTTCTCGGTATCGATGCGGATGCCCAGCCAATCCATGTGGTGGCAGACCTTTGCACGGGCAATTGCGTCGTGCTCGCCGATGCCGCCGGTGAAGACGATGGCATCCACGCCGCCCATTGCAGCGATGTAAGCGCCAACGGTCTTCTTGATCTGGTAGTTCAGCATGTCGGAAGCCAGCTGTGCGCGCTTGTTGCCGGCAGCAGCTGCCTCTTCCACGTCACGTTTGTCGCTGGAAACACCGGAGATGCCCAGCAGGCCGGACTTCTTGTTCAGGATCTCGTCCAGCTCGTGGCCGGTGATGTTCAGGGTGTACTTCAGGTAGTTGACCACAGAGGGGTCCAGGTCGCCGCAGCGGGTGCCCATCATCAGGCCGGCCAGCGGGGTCATGCCCATGGAGGTGTCCACGACCTTGCCCTGGTCCACAGCGGCAATGGAGGAACCGTTGCCCAGATGGCAGGTGATCAGCTTCAGGCGCTCAATGGGCTCTTCCAGATACTCGGCAGCCTTGTGCGCAACGTACTTGTGGCTGGTGCCGTGGAAGCCGTAGCGGCGCACGCCGTACTTCTCGTAGTACTCATACGGAATGGCGTACATATAAGCCTTCGGAGGCATGGTGCTGTGGAAAGCGGTATCGAACACAGCCACCATCGGAACGTTGCCGAACACCTTGCGTGCGGCCTCGATGCCCAGAATGCCGGCGGGGTTGTGCAAGGGAGCCAGAGGGCTCAGCTCGCGGATGGTCTCGATGACCTCGTCGGTGATCAGGCAGCTTTCCTTGAACTTCTCGCCGCCGTGCACGACGCGGTGGCCGATGGCGTTGATCTCGCTCACATCATTGATGCACTTGCCCTCGCCGGTGGTCATCTTCTTCACGACCTCGGCAAAAGCCTCGGTGTGGGTGGGGAAGATGGCGGGCGTGGTGGCCTTGTGGCCGTTGGCCTCGTGGGTGATCATGCTGCTTTCCATGCCAATGCGCTCGCACAGGCCCTTGCACAGCACCTTCTCGCCGTTCATATCGATCAGCTGATACTTCAGAGAAGAAGAGCCGCAGTTAATAACCAGAACTTTCATCTGTGTTGCCTCCTGTATGTTTTTGCTCTGCCCACGTGTGAGGACAGAATTTTACAGATTCCTGTGTTTATTATATAATAGGGTGGGCAGCTTTTCAAGCCGCAACCCGAGCAAAGCGGTAAAACTTGTGTACAAGGTTTTTGTATATCCTGCCTATTATTGCAGAAAAGACGGGCTTTTTTCTGTGTATACGATATAAATTTAACAATCTTTTCGGGGCACAGCGGCCCTTTTAAGGAGAACTCTATGAAGTTTGCAGGCATCATTGCGGAATACGACCCCTTTCACAACGGCCATGCATGGCAGCTGGCGCAGGCAAAGGCGCTGGGCGCAGAGCATGTGGCGGTGGCCATGAGCTGCGGGCTGACCCAGCGCGGGAGCCTGCCGCTGCTGCCGGAAGCGGTGCGGGTGCAGGCCGCACTGCAATGCGGGGCAGATCTGATATTTGCCCTGCCTGCACCCTGTGCCTGCGCGGGGGCAGAGGCTTTTGCCCGGGCGGGGGTGCGCATCCTTGCAGCTGCCGGGTGTGATGCGCTGGTGTTCGGGGCAGAGACGCCGGACGCGGCCCTGCTGATGGATGCTGCCCGGGTGCTGTGCAGCGCAGCCTACCGTGCCGAGCTGAAACAGCAGCTGGCCGCCGGTGCCCGAAGCTTTGCCGCTGCGCGGCAGGCAGCGGTGGAAACGCTTTGCCCGGGCACGGCGCTGGCCGCGCTGCTGGATAAGCCCAACAACAATCTGGCAGTGGAATACTGCAAGGCCATTCTGGAACAGGAGGCACCCATGACCCCGGTACCGCTGCCCCGCGTGGGGGCGGGCCACGGGCAGACTCTTGCCGAAAGCGGCCACGCACAGTTTGCCAGCGCCAGCGCGCTGCGCGCCCTCTGGGCAGAGCAGGGCGCGGACGCACTGGCTCCTTATGTGCCGGAAAAAGCACTGGAACTGTATAAAAAAGCGGAAATTGACGGAACGTATACCGACTACACCGCTGCGGGCCGGTGTCAGCTGACTCTGCTGCGGGCGGCCTGTGCACGGCCGGAACCCTTTGCCGCAGTGCGGGGCGTTTCCGAGGGGCTGGACCATCGGCTGGAAAACGCCGTGCGCAGCTGCACCGGCCTGCCCCAGCTGCTGGACGCGCTGACCACGGTGCGTTACCCCCGGGCCCGGATGCGCCGCCTTGCTATGGACGCCGCACTGGGCTATGCGGCAGAGACAGCGCCCGCGCTGCCGCCGTATCTGCACCTGCTGGGAGCCCGGCGGGAAGCTCTGCCGATGCTCAAAAATACGGCCCTGCCGGTGAGCCATTCGCTGGCAAAGCTGGAAAAAGAAAATGCAGACTGCGCCCGCATGGCGGCGGCACAGGCAGCAGCCAGCGATTTTGGCGCACTGTGCCGCCGGGTACCCGGGCCGATGGGGGGAGTATATCGTCAAAAAATTATCTTTTTGACGAATTGACAAAAAATAATCGAAAAAAATTTATGCAGAAACACTTGTGTCCGGACGGTTTGTGGTGTATGATTAGAGCAATGCAATGTTGGATACAACAAATGAGAATGGAATCAGAAAACCGCACGCAATAAGGAGGAAACTTCATGGCACTTCACGTTCTGGACGAAGCCAACCGCTGCCTGGGCTGCAAAAAGCCGCTGTGCCAGCAGGGCTGCCCCATCCACACCAATATCCCGGAGGTCATCCGTCTGCTCAAGGCAAACCAGATGGACGAAGCCGGCAGGATGCTGTTTGAAAATAACCCGCTGACCACCGTGTGTGCGCTGGTGTGCAACCACGAGAACCAGTGCGAAGGCCACTGTGTGCGCAACCGGATGCCCAGCCACGACCCGGTGCATTTCTCCATTATTGAAGATTACATTTCCACGACCTACGCAAACAAAATGACCGCCGGCCCTGCCCCCAAAAACGGCATGAAGGCGGCAGTCGTTGGCTCTGGCCCGGCGGGCCTGACCATTGCGGTGCTGCTGGCACGCTGGGGCTACGATGTGACCATCTTTGATGCCCGCGATAAGATCGGCGGCGTCATGCGCTACGGCATCCCCAACTACCGCCTGCCGGACAGCGTGCTGGACGATTTCCAGTACCGCCATCTGGAGCTGAAGGGCATCAAAGTGCGGCCCAACACCACCATCGGCAAGACCATCACCATCGATGATCTGTTCCGCGACGGCTACAAGAGCGTGTTCATCGGTGCCGGTCTGTGGAAGGCAAACGCCATGCATATCAAGGGCGAGACGCTGGGCAATGTAGCCTTTGGCATCGACTATCTGGCAAACTCCAAGGCGTTCCGTCTGGGTGATGATATTGCCGTGATCGGCGTGGGCAACTCTGCCATGGACTGCGCCCGCACCGCCATCCGCAACGGTGCCCGCCACGTCACCTGCTATGCCCGCCGCGACGAGAGCTGCATCAGTGCCTCCGAGTACGAGGTGAGCTATGCAAAGCTGGAGGGCGTGGGCTTCCGCTTCTGCAAAGCACCGGTGGAGATCCGGGAGAACGGCCTGATCTGCCGCGATACCGTCAAGGGCGAGGACGGTAAATTTACGCAGGTGGAGGGCAGCGAGACCTTCTACCCCCACACCGGCGTCATCGTCTCGGTAAGTCAGGGCTCTGAGAGCAACCTCGTCAAGACCACCACCGGCATCGAGACCAACCAGAAGGGCCTGCTCACCGTCAGCGAGGACGGCAGCACCACCCGCGAGGGCGTGTTTGCCGGCGGCGACGCCGTGATGGGCGCCCGCACCGTGGTGGAGGCGGTGGCTGTGGCCAAGAAGGTGGCCGAATCCATGGACGCCTACATGAAGAGCCTGCCCGCAGAAGAAGCAGCTGATCCCTATGCCGATATCCCGGTGTTCCAGACCCCCACCTCGGACGTGCTGGCAAAGCAGGAGATCTGACGAAATAAAGACAAAGTTGGAAGAAACTGTAAAGCTTCTGCGTCTTTGCCGATCTTTGCCGCTCCGTTTGTTGACGGGGCGGCTTTTGCCTTGTATACTATTCATATACTTGTTTTCAATTTGTACAAACTGGAAACAAAGAACAGTGAAAGGCGGTGGACGCTATCCTGAAAGCATCCCTCCCGAAACTGCGGGAAAAACTATTGGAAGCGCTGCAGGCAGTGCTGCCCATTGCAGCCATCGTGCTGGTGCTCTGCTTTACCATTGCACCGGTGTCACCCAGTATCCTGCTGTGCTTTCTGCTGGGCGCAGCCATGATCGTGCTGGGCATCATGTTCTTCACACTGGGCGCGGAGATGAGCATGACCCCCATGGGCGAGCGCGTGGGTGCCGTGATCACCAAAAGCCGGAAGCTGCCGGTGATTTTGGGCATCGGCTTCCTGCTGGGCTTCCTCATCACCATCTCGGAGCCGGACCTGCAGGTGCTGGCAAATCAGGTACCCGCGATCCCCAACACGACCCTTATCCTGTCGGTGGCGGCGGGTGTGGGCCTGTTTCTGGTGTTTGCCTTCCTGCGAATGCTCATCGGCATCTCGCTGCCCCGGCTGCTGGTGCTGTTTTACAGCATCATCTTTCTTCTGGCGGTCTTTGTGCCCAGGGAGTTCCTTGCTGTGGCCTTTGATTCCGGCGGCGTGACCACTGGCCCCATGACGGTGCCCTTCATCATGGCACTGGGCGTGGGTGTGTCAGCGATCCGCGGCGACCGCCACGCGGCGGACGACAGCTTTGGTCTGGTGGCCATGTGCTCCATTGGCCCCATTCTGGCTGTGCTCATTCTGGGCATCGTATTCCGCGCCTCGGACAGCACCTATATCCCGCCGGTGCTGCCGGAGGTGAGCGACTCGGTGGAGCTGTGGCAGCTGTTCCATGTCAGTCTGCCTACTTATTTAAAGGAGATCGCCGGTTCTCTGCTGCCCATCATCGTGATGTTCGGCATTTTTCAATTTGTGGCTCTGCACATGGACGGCCGCTCTCTGGGCCGCATTGCGGTGGGCCTTGCCTACACCTATGTGGGTCTGGTTCTGTTCCTCACCGGCGCAAACGTCGGCTTTATGCCTGCCGGTAATTATCTGGGTCAGGTGCTGGCCGGGCAGAGCTTCCGCTGGATCATCATTCCCATCGGAATGCTCATCGGTTACTTTATCGTCAAGGCCGAGCCGGCCGTCTATGTGCTGAACAGGCAGGTGGAAGAGGTGACCGACGGTGCCATCTCGGCGCAGGCCATGGGCACAGCCCTCTCGGCAGGCGTGTCCATTTCGGTGGGCCTTGCCATGGTGCGGGTGCTCACCGGCATTTCCATCCTGTGGTTCCTCGTGCCGGGCTATGTGTTCGCCATCGGCATCTCCTTTGTGGTGCCAAAGCTGTTCACCGCCATTGCATTTGACGCGGGCGGCGTGGCTTCCGGCCCCATGACGGCCACCTTCCTGCTGCCGCTGGCACAGGGTGCCTGCGTGGCCGTAGGCGGCAATATCGTCACCGATGCCTTTGGCGTGGTGGCGATGGTCGCCATGACGCCGCTCATCACGGTGCAGCTGATGGGCCTTGTGGCACAGCTCAAGACCCGCAAGGCACGGCAGGCGCAGCATGCCGCCGCACAGGCCTTTGCCTTTGCCGGTCTGGCGGACGATGATATCATTGAACTGTAAGGAGGGCGCGGCATGAGTTCGTTGTTTTTGATGGTGACCATCACCGACCGCCGCTCCACCGATGCCTTTTTGCAGCTGTATGAGCAGCGCGGCGTGGATGTGAACCTGCGCACGGTGGGCAGCGGCACAGCGGTGCGGGAGACTCTGGCCACGCTGGGTCTGGAAAAGACCGAGAAGGCGGTGCTGCTGGCGGTGGTGACAGAGGATACATGGAAGGCCGTCCGGACAGACCTGCGCCGCAAAATGCGCATCGACGTGCCGGGCACCGGCATTGCATTCACGGTGCCGCTGAGCAGCATCGGCGGCAGAAGGGCGCTGATGTTCCTCACCCAGCACCAGCCGCTGACATTGAAGGAGGAGAGCACCTTGAAGGATACCCGTTACGAACTGCTGCTGGTGATCGCCAATCAGGGCCACACCGGCGCCATTATGGATGCCGCCCGCGCAGCGGGTGCCGGCGGCGGCACGGTGATCCACGCCAAGGGCACCGGCATGGAGGGCGCAGCCCAGTTCCTTGGTGTGGAGCTGGTGAACGAAAAAGAGCTGGTGCTCATCGTGGCCCGCACACCGGAAAAGAACCGCATCATGAAGGCCATCATGGACGGTGCCGGGCCAAAGGCGGGTGCGATCGTGTTCTCGCTGCCGGTAACGGATACTGCCGGTCTGCGTCTGCTGGAGGACGAGGAGCCGGTGCAGGAAACCTCTGCGCAGTAAACAACAAAATGTAATTTATTCCGGGAATATTCCGCATTTATGGGCGAAACGCTTGATAAATGCGGAATTTTTCGTTATCATAGAAGAAAGAAATTCAAGAATGAGGGACAAAAGATGATAAAGCTTTCATATGAGCAGCAGATCGCATTCAATTCGCTGTCCATCATCGTGGGCAATGCACTGTATGCGCTCACGGTGGTGCTGTTTCTTGTGCCGTCAGGCCTGATCACCGGCGGTGCTACCGGCATCGCACTGGGCATCAACCGTGCATTGGGACTGCCGGTGTCCGGTGTGCTGTTCGTCATCAACATGACCATGCTTGCGGTGGGCTGGGTGCTGCTGGGGCGGCGCTTTGCGGTCACCACCGTTGCCAGCACCCTTCTGAGCCCCCTGTTTCTGGCCCTGTGGGAGCGGGTGTTCGCGGACTTTGTGCTCACCGATGATCTGGTGCTCAACACCATCTTTGCAGGCTTTGGCGTGGGCATTTCGCTGGGCATCACCATCCGGGCAGGCGCATCCACCGGTGGCATGGACATCCCTCCGCTGGTGCTGAACAAATATTTCCACATCCCGGTGTCGGCCAGTATGATGGTGTTCGATATGCTCATCCTCTGCCTGCAGGCGGCGTTCAGCCCGCTGCAGCAGTGTCTGTACGGCATCGTGATGGTCATCGTGTATACAGTGGTGCTGGACAAGGTGCTTCTTTTCGGCACCACCCGCACCGAGGTAAAGATCATCAGTCAGCACGCCGATGATATCCGCGAGGCCATCTTCACCCAGCTGGACCGGGGCGTGACCGTGCTGCACGGCGAGGGCGGCTACAGCCACGAGCCGGAGCAGGTGCTGCTGAGCGTCGTGAGCAACCGCCAGCTGCCGAAGCTGGAAAAGCTGGCCCATGCCATCGACCCCACCTGCTTTATGATCGTGAGCCATGTAACGGAGGTGAGCGGGCGCGGCTTCTCGCTGGAAAAGGACTATCAGGCGGAAAAGTGAGTGAACCCTCTCAGTCATGCCTGACGGCGTGCCAGCTCCCCCTGAGAGGAAAGACTTCCTCCGGCCGGGGGAAGATGTCGTGTAGCGACAAAAGGGGGAATCTGGCGAACGGAGTGAGCCGGAGAGGGTTGACTGCAAAAGCCTTCGGAGGCGGGCGGATTTTCCGCAAGGCTCTTGCAAAACTGCCCCGGTTTGGGGTATATTATAGAGGAACAGCAGGGTTTGCTGTCAATGCCCCCAAACAGAAAGGAAAAACATCATGTTTGATATTTTCAATATGCTCAAAAAGGAAGAACACAAGGACGCAAAGCAGGTGACCCGCGATACCATCATCGGCGATATCCTGGATATGGACCAGACGACCGCTCCCTACTTCATGGAAATCGGTATGCATTGTCTGGGCTGCCCTGCATCCCGCGGCGAGAGCATCGAGGAGGCCTGTGCTGTCCACGGCGTGGACTGCGATGAGCTGATCGAGAAGCTGAACGAGCATCTGGCAGCAAAGAAGGCATAAATTGCTGCCCACACTGGATGCGCGTCTGGCTGCCGCCGCAGAGCTTGTGCGGCCGGGAGAGCCGGTGGCGGACATTGGCTGTGACCACGGCAAGCTGACAGCGGTGCTGGCAGCTTCGGGCCGGTACCCGAAGGTGATCGGTGCCGACCTGCGGCCCGGCCCGCTGGCAAAGGCAGAGCAGACGCTGGAACATGCAGGCTGTAAAGACCGCGCTGAGCTTCGGCTTGGCGACGGTCTTTCTGTGCTTACGGAGAATGAGGTGGGCAGCATCGTGCTGGCGGGCGTTTCCGCTCAGACCACATGGGAAATCCTGGAGAAGGCACCGTGGGTGTTCACTGTACGCGGGCCGCGGATCATCATGATCCCGGCCACCCGCCACGACGCGCTGCGCCGCTGGCTGTGGGAGCACGGCTTCCGCTTTGTGGCAGACCGCCCGGTGCAGGCGGCGGGCCGCTGGTATGCGGTGATGGCGGCAGAGTATACCGGTGAGACGCACGAACCTACATTCGCCGAGTGCCTGTTCGGCGGCACAGGCGTCTGGCCCGAGGGAAAAGGCTACGCCGACTGGCAGAAGGCAAAGCTGCCCCGGATGCGCCTTGGTGTGCCGGATGGCAGCGCACTTGCCGCCGAGATCGATGCAATTTTAAAAGAGGGGACAGAGCGATGATAACAGTACGGCAGGTATACGAAGCAATGCAGGCCATCGCGCCGCTGGAACTGGCCGAAAGCTGGGACAATCCCGGCCTGCTGGTGGACTACGGCGGCGAGGTGCACCGGGTACTGACGGCGCTGGACATCACCCCTGAGGTGGTGGAGGAAGCCGCCGCAAAGCAGTGTGAGATGATCGTGTCCCACCACCCGGTCATTTTTGACCCGCTCAAAAGGCTCGGCCCGCAGGATGTGCCGTTCCAGCTGGTGCGGGCGGGCATTTCTGCCGTCTGTATGCACACCAATCTGGACGCTGCAGAGGGCGGCGTGAACGAGGTGCTTGCGGGCATTTTCGGCATGAAGGACATGGAAACCTTTGCCGAGGGCTGCGGCCGCGTGGGTGCCATTGAGGAGATCACGGTTCCGGAGCTTGCCCGCAAGGCGCAGCAGGAGCTTGCTGTGCGCTGCAACGCACCCGCCGTCGGCCCGGCGGTGCAGGTGAAGTTTGCGGATGCCGGCCGGCCGGTGAAGCGGCTGGCGGTCATCAGCGGCGCAGGCGGGAGCCTGTTTGCCGATGCCCTCGCCATGGGGGCCGACTGCCTGCTGACCGGCGAAGCCAACCATCACCATGCCATTGACGCAAAGCGGCTGGGGCTTTCGCTCATTGCTGCGGGCCACTACGCCACCGAATTCTCGGTGACCGCCGCTGTGGCGGAAAAGCTGCGTGCCGCCCTGCCGGAGCTGGACGTGTTGGTGAGCACTGAAAACCGGGACCCGTATACGTATTTGTGAGGGAAAGCCGCTGCTATTTCTTGCAGCAATTTTCCGGCTGAGATGAAGATTGCCGCTGCGGCCCCTTCTGTGAAAGAGTAATTCGGCAAAGCCCGCGGGCTTTGCCGAATTACAAATACAAATAAAAATTCCGCTGATTATGGCCAAAGCGAACGCGGCGGCCATTTAAAATCGTTAAACGAGGTAAACACTATGGCATTGGATGCCGCGACACTGGCCCTTACGGCAGCAGAGCTCAAAGCGACGCTGACCGACGCAAAGATCGCAAAACTATTTGAACCTACCCGCGATGAGCTGGTGCTCACCTTGCGCACCCGCACCGATACCTATGCGCTGCTGCTTTCGGCCCGCAGCGGTTCCGCCCGGGTGTGCCTGACCGAAGAAAGCTTTGAAAACCCGGAGACGCCGCCCTCCTTCTGCATGCTGATGCGCAAGCACCTGACCGGCGGCAGGCTGCTGGATGTGCACATGGAGCCGGGAGACCGCATCGTCTACTTTGATTTTCAGTGCACCAACGAGATGGGCGACCTTGTGCGCAACACCCTGTGTGCCGAGCTGATGGGCCGCTACTCCAATCTGGTGCTGGTGCAGAACGGTAAAATCATCGATGCACTCAAGCGGGTGGATTTTGAGGACAGCGATGTGCGCCAGCTGCTGCCGGGCCTGCCCTACACTACGCCCCCCAAGCCCGCCCGTCCGGATTTTCTGCTGGTGAGCGCGGCGTCCATCGTATCGGCTGCCTGTGAGCGGGATCTGCCGGTAGCGGATGCCCTGAACAAGACCGTGGCCGGTGTTGGCCCGGTGGTCTGCCGCGAAGCTGCATGGCGTGCCTTTGACGGCGAACATCTGCCCGCCAATGAACTGACCGAGGAACAGAAGCGCAAGCTTATGGCCGCCATCGACGAGCTGAAGGAAGAGCACGCAACCGGCGGTACGCCCTGCAGCGTAACCGACCCCAGCGGAAAGCCCATCGAGTATACTTTCTTCCGCCCGCAGCAGTACGGTGAGAAGTACAGGATAAAGGAGTGGCCGTCCTTCAATGCCATGCTGGAGGGCTATTACGCCGAGAAAGATCGTACCGAGCGTCTGCGCACCAAAAGCAAGGAGTTGCACAAGGCGGTGCACAATATGTACGAGCGTGCCGTCCGCAAGCAGGCCGCCCGTCAGGAAGAGCTGGCCGCCAGCGGTAAGAGCGAAAAGCTGCGGCTGTACGGCGAGCTGCTCTCCGCCAACCTCTATCTGGCCCAGAAGGGCATGAAGAGCATCACGGTGCCCAACTGGTACGATGAGGGCAAAGAGGTGACCATCCCGCTGGACCTGCGCTTCACCCCCAGCCAGAATGCCCAGAACTTCTTCAAGAACTATAAAAAGAAGCAGACCGCCGCCCGGATGCTGGTAGATCTGCTGGCAGAGGGTGAAAAGGAGATCGCCTATCTGGAAACGGTGCTCTACGAGGTGGAGTCCGCTTCCGGCGAAGCAGCCCTCAACGAGATCCGGGCAGAGCTGAAGAGTCAGGGCTACCTGAAATACTACAAGCAGCGGGATAAGCGCCAGAAGCCTGCAGATTTCCTGCGGTTCACTTCCACCGACGGCTTTGAGATACTGGTGGGCCGCAACAACGCCCAGAACGACAAGCTCACCCTCCACACCGCCCGGGGCAAAGACCTGTGGTTCCATGTGCAGAAGGCCCCCGGCAGCCACGTTGTGGTCATGAGCCGGGGCGAGGAGATCCCGGACACCACCAAGCAGGAAGCCGCGGAGCTGGCAGTCATCTACTCCAGCACCTACAAAGCAGGCACCGGCGCCAAGGTGGCGGTGGACACCACCGAGGTGAAGAACATCTGGAAAGCCAGCGGTGCCAAGCCCGGCATGGTGCTGTACGAGGTGTACACCACGGTCTACATCACGCCCCGGGATGGGCTGGCGGAACAGCTGAAAAAGAAATGATCTAAATGGCCTCCGCTTTGCTCTGGCCGTCTTCAGCGGAAGAATTATTTATATTTTCGGCATACCGGAGCGTCTGCGGACGCTCCGGTATGCCATTTTCACGGGTGGGGTCGTAAAGGCGAACGGCATCTGCTGCGCCTGCTTCCTGCGGAAGCGGCGGCGCTGCGGGGAGAGCTGGCAAAGCCGACAGGCTTTGACTGAGAGGGCGAGGACGGTAGTGCTCCGGCCCTGCTTTTTATTATATATGTATAAAAGCGGCAGAACGGCCCATACTAAGCACTGCACAGCGGGCGCGGCAGAGTTTTCCACCGGCAGAAAAGCCTGCAGATTGTGCATCTTGCACAGAAAATGCGCTCTTTGACAAAACGGAGAAAATAAAAAAGAAAATTCGTTCTTTTTTCTAAAAAACACTTGCCAAATGCACGAAGGTGTGATAGAATAACTCTCGGCTGCAAAGGGCTTGTGCGATACAAGTCGTGCAGGCCAGCGATATGCGTAGATGCGGGAGGTTGTCATCCGGCGATAGCTGCGATGGGTTATTTCCGCGGAGTATGTCCGATCTTAGAACCGGGCGAAAGAATTACTGACAGCGATGGAATACGTTCCCTCGGCAGAGAAGTTACTCCTCTGCGAAACGGGCGGAACCAATGTTCGGATTTGATTTGCTAATATGTTTCCGGGAGAACTGCCATGCGGTTCACCGGTTTTTATAGTGCCAAATCGAGGAACACCCGGAACTGTGTAGAGCAATTTATCGGCTCGCCTAGGGCAAAATCAATTTTTTCAGGAGGCGTAAGCAATGGCAGTCAAAGAGAAAATCAGAATCCGTCTGCAGAGCTATGATGCTCAGCTGATCGATGCCGCAGCAGAGAAGATCGTGGAGACCGCAAAGCACACCGGTGCACGCGTGTCCGGCCCCATCCCCCTGCCCACCGATCGTGAGATCGTTACCGTTCTGCGCGCTACCCACAAGTACAAGGATAGCCGCGAGCAGTTCGAGAGCCGCACTCATAAGCGTCTGATCGACATTCTGAAGCCGTCCAACAAGACGGTCGAGGCTCTGATGAGCCTCCAGCTCCCCGCTGGCGTGGACATCGAGATCAAGCTGTAAAAGACACTCGATCAAATTCGATGCCCTCGTTTCCCGAGGGGTCATGTTGGCAGTGACGTGCGCTGCCAACCAATAACCTTTACAGGAGGAAAAGAAAATGGTTAAAGGCATTATCGGCAAGAAAGTCGGTATGACTCAGCTGTTCGACGCGAACGGCAAGGTCGTTCCCGTCACCGTCATCGAGGCTGGTCCCTGCACCGTCGTGCAGAAGAAGACCGTCGAGAGCGATGGCTACCAGGCTGTTCAGCTGGGCTTCGGCGAGGTTTCCGCCAAGAAGGTCAACAAGGCAGCTGCAGGCCACTTCAAGAAGGCAAACGTTGCCCCCAAGAAGACCCTGCGCGAGTTCCGTCTGGAAGATGTTTCCGCAATGAACGTTGGCGACGTGCTGAAGGCTGATGTCTTCGCAGAGGGCGACAAGGTGGACGTTGTGGGCGTTTCCAAGGGCAAGGGCTACCAGGGCGTTATCAAGCGCTACGGTCAGCACCGTCTGCGTGAGAGCCACGGCACCGGTCCTGTTGCTCGTCATGCAGGTTCTAACGGTTCCACTTCTACCCCTGCTCGCGTGTTCCCCGGCAAGCGCCTGCCCGGCCACATGGGCTTTGTGCGCGTCACCGTGCAGAACCTGACTGTTGTCAAGGTTGACACCGAGAACAATCTGATCGCTGTCAAGGGTGCGGTCCCCGGTTCCAAGGGCACCATCATCACTCTGGCCAACAGCGTGAAGGCGTAAGGAGGAAAGCTACAATGGCAAAGTTTAACGTAGTCGATATGAACGGTCAGCATGTTAGCGAGATCGAGCTTTCCGACGCCGTGTTCGGTATCACCCCGAACGAGAAGGCTGTCCACATTGCTGTGGTGAACTTCCTGGCCAACCAGCGTCAGGGCACCCAGAACACCAAGATCCGCATGGAAGTTTCCGGCGGCGGCAAGAAGCCCTGGCGTCAGAAGGGCACCGGCCACGCTCGTCAGGGTTCCATCCGTGCACCGCAGTGGACTCACGGCGGCGTCGCTCTGGGCCCCAAGCCCCGCAGCTACAACTACCACATCAACAACAAGGTCAAGCGCCTGGCTCTGCTGAGCGTGTTGTCCGACAAGGCTGCCAATGGCAACATGGTCGTTGTTGACAAGTTCGCTTGCGATGAGTACAAGACCAAGACCGTGGTTGCAATGCTGAACGCTGTTGGCGCCGGCAAGAAGAACCTGCTGGTCAATGAGACTGTCGATGCAAAGTTCGTCAAGAGCGCTGGCAACATTGCCGGTGTGAAGACCACCTTCGCAGGCAGCGTGAACACCTACGATGTGCTGAACGCCGACAAGCTGATTATCAGCGTCGACGCAGCTAAGAAGCTCGAGGAGGTGCTTGGCTAATGAAAACCGCACATGATATCATCCTGAAGCCGGTCATTACCGAGAACTCCATGGCTGGCATCGCTGACAAGAAGTACACCTTCAAGGTCGCTACCGATGCTACCAAGGTCGAGATCGCTCAGGCCGTTGAGGTTCTGTTCCCGGGCGCTAAGGTCGCAAAGGTCAACACCATCTCTGTGCGCGGCCGTTTCCGCCGCCAGGGCATGCACGCTGGTTACACCGCTGCATCCAAGAAGGCTATCGTGACCCTGACCAAGGACTCCAAGGAAATCGAGTTCTTCAACAGCATGGTCTAAGCCGAACCCGCCGAGGGTTCCTCTATGGGGATATGACCCCGATAATAATTCATAAGATAAACAAAGGAGAATAGCACTATGGCTATCAAGAAGTATGGCCCCACTACTCCGGGCCGCCGCGGCATGACCGTCACGGATTACAGCGTCCTGTCTAAGGTCGCTCCCGAGCGCAGCCTGCTGGAGCCCATGAAGAAGCACAGCGGCCGCAACAACACCGGTCGCATCACCGTCCGCCATCAGGGCGGCGGCAACCGCACCAAGTATCGTGTCATCGACTTCAAGCGTCAGAAGACCGATATGCCCGCTACCGTCAAGACTCTCGAGTACGATCCGAACCGCAGCGCATTCATCGCTCTGGTCGAGTACACCGATGGCGTCAAGAGCTACATCATTGCTCCCGATGGCCTGAAGGTGGGCGATGTGGTCATCAGCAGCAAGTCTGCCGACATCAAGCCCGGCAACTGCCTGCCCTTCGAGAACATCCCCGTCGGTACCATCATCCACAACATCGAGCTGTATCCCGGCCGCGGCGCTCAGCTGGTTCGTTCCGCTGGCAATATGGCTCAGCTGATGGCTAAGGAGAACGGCTACGCTCTGGTTCGTCTGCCCTCCGGTGAGATGCGCAACGTGCCCGTGAACTGCACCGCAGTCATCGGTCAGGTTTCCAACATCGACCATGAGAACGTCAACCTGGGCAAGGCTGGCCGCAAGCGCCACATGGGCGTCCGTCCCGGCAGCCGTGGTACCGTCATGAACCCCTGCGACCATCCCCACGGTGGTGGCGAGGGCCGCGCACCTGTTGGTCACTCCGGTCCTATGACTCCCTGGGGCAAGCCCGCTCTGGGTCTCAAGACTCGCAAGCATCATAAGCGCTCCGATAAGCTGATCGTGAAGCGTGCAGGTAAGTAAGAGAGGAGTTTAAGACAATGGGTAGAAGCATTAAAAAAGGACCTTTCGTCCAGGCTGCTCTTATGAAGCACGTTGAAGCGATGAACGCTTCCGGCAAGAAGCAGGTCATCAAGACCTGGAGCCGCGCCTCCACGATCTTCCCCGAATTCGTTGGTCACACCTTTGCCGTCCACGACGGCCGCAAGCATGTGCCTGTGTATGTGACTGAGGACATGGTTGGCCACAAGCTGGGTGAGTTCGTTCCCACCCGTACCTTCAAGGGCCACACTGGTAATTCTAAGTAATAGAGGGAGGAACACAACATGGAAGCTCGGGCAATTCTTCGTTATGCCCGCATTAGTCCTCGTAAGGTGTCTATCGTTATGGACCTGATCCGTAACAAGCCCCTGGACGAAGCGCTGGCAATCCTGCAGTACACCCCGAAGGCAGCTTGTGAGCCCCTTCTGAAGCTGGTGAAGTCTGCAGCCGCTAATGCGGAAAACAACTTCAATATGGACAAGAACAACCTCTACGTCGCCGAGTGCTACGTCTGCCCCGGCCCGACGCTGAAGCGCATGATGCCTCGTGCACAGGGCCGCGGCTACCGCATCCTGAAGCGCACCAGCCACATGACCGTTGTTCTGAAAGAGAAAGAGTAAGGAGGGAAAACAATGGGCCAGAAAGTAAATCCGCACGGCATTCGTGTCGGCGTTATTAAAGACTGGGACAGCCGCTGGTTTGCCTCCAAGAAGGATTTCAGCGATAACCTCGTCGAGGACCACAAGATCCGCACTGAGCTGAAGGCTCAGCTGAAGGATGCTGGTGTGCCCAAGATCGAGATCGAGCGTACTGTGGACCCGTCCACTTCCGCTCCTCGCGTAACTGTCAACATCTACTGCGCTAAGCCCGGCATGGTCATCGGCAAGGGCGGCGAAGAGCGCGTTGCTCTGCAGAACAAGCTGACCAAAGAGTATGGCAAGACTGTCATCGTCAACGTCATCGAGGTCAAGAGTGCTGCTACCAACGCTCAGCTGGTTGCTGAGGATATCGCTCGTCAGCTGGAGAACCGCGTGACCTTCCGTCGTGCCATGAAGCAGTGCATGCGCAATGCCATGAGCCCCCGCGATCGCGCAACCGTTCCCGCAAAGGGCATCAAGGCAATGTGCTCCGGCCGTCTGGGCGGCGCTGATATCGCTCGTACCGAGAGCTATCACGAGGGCACCATCCCCCTGCAGACCCTGCGTGCTGACATTGACTACGGCTTTGCAGAGGCTGCTACCACCTACGGCCGCATCGGCGTCAAGGTGTGGGTCTACAAGGGCGAAGTCCTGAAGAGCGCTAAGACCGCTCAGAAGAAGGAAGGAGGCAACAAGTAATGTTACTGCCTAAGCGTGTTAAGTACCGCCGCGTCCAGCGCGGCCGCATGACCGGCAAGGCTACCCGCGGCAACGTGGTGTGCCAGGGCCAGTACGGCCTTGTTGCTCTGGAGCCGGCATGGATCTCTTCCACCCAGATCGAGGCTGCTCGTGTTGCCATGACTCGTTACATCAAGCGTGGCGGCAAGGTGTGGATCAAGATCTTCCCCGATAAGCCCGTGACTGAAAAGCCCGCTGAGACCCGCATGGGTTCCGGTAAAGGCTCTCCCGAATACTGGGTCGCAGTTGTGAAGCCCGGCCGCGTTCTGTTCGAGCTGGCAGATGTCGATGAGGCAACTGCCCGCGAGGCTCTGCGCCTGGCTATGCACAAGCTGCCCATCAAGTGCAAATTTGTTGTCCGTGAGGACTCCGTGAAGGAGGATGGCACCAATGAAGGCTAATGAACTCCGCGAAATGCAGACCGCAGAGCTGACCAGCAAGCTGGCAGACCTGAAGGCCGAGCTGTTTAACCTGCGCTTCCAGCATGCCATCAACCAGCTGGAGAACCCCGGCCGCATCGAAGCAGTCAAGAAGGACATCGCCCGCGTGATGACCGTTCTGGCTGAGAAGCAGTAAGGAGGTTAAACGATGGAAGAACGTAATCTGAGAAAGACCCGCGTCGGCATCGTCGTGTCCGACAAGATGGATAAGACCATCGTGGTTGCCGTTAAGGATAGCGTGCAGCACCCCCTGTACAAGAAGATCCTGAAGCGTACCGCCAAGTTCAAGGCTCGTGATGAGCAGAACGAGTGCGGCATCGGTGACCGTGTTGAGATCATGGAGTGCCGCCCCCTGTCCAAGGATGTGCGCTGGCGCCTGGTCCGTATCGTTGAGAAGGCAAAGTAATTTGCCCGCTGCTTTGAACAGTTTGAAAGGAGATATCTGATATGGTTCAGATGCAAACTTATCTCAAAGTTGCCGACAACACCGGTGCCAAGGAGCTGATGTGCTTCCGCGTGCTGGGCGGCACCCGCAAGAGATACGCAAACATTGGTGACGTCGTGGTCTGCTCTGTCAAGAAGGCAGCCCCCGGCGGCTCCGTTAAGAAGGGCGACGTCGTCAAGGCTGTCATCGTGCGCAGCAAGCATGGCGTCCGCCGCGACGACGGCTCCTACATCCGTTTCGATGAGAACGCCGCCGTTATCGTCATGGCCGACAAGAGCCCCAAGGGTACCCGTATCTTTGGACCCGTTGCTCGCGAGCTGCGCGATGCCGGCTACACCAAGATCCTGAGCCTGGCTCCGGAATCGCTGTAAGGAGGTTTTAAAAATGAATAATCTTCATGTTAAAACCGGCGACAACGTTATGATCATCAGCGGCAAGGACAAGGGCCACACTGGTAAGGTCCTGCAGGTCAGCCCCTCTGAGAACAAGGTCATCGTTGAGGGCCAGAACATGGTTACCAAGCACGTCAAGCCTCGTCGTCAGGGCGAGCAGGGCGGCATCGTCAAGGCTGAGGGTGCTATGTACGCATCCAAGGTCATGCCCATCTGCCCCAAGTGCGGCAAGGCCGTGCGTGTGGGCCACGTCGAGAAGGACGGCAAGATGGTTCGCGTCTGCAAGAAGTGCGGCGCTGAGCTGTAAGAAAGGAGTAAGGAACAATGGCTCGTTTGAAAGAACAGTATGTCAATGAAATTGCTCCTGCTCTGAACTCCAAGTTCGGTTACAAGAGCGTTATGCAGATCCCCAAGCTGGACAAGGTCGTCATCAACGTTGCCTGCGGCGAAGCCAAGGACAACGAGAAGATCCTGGAAGCTGTCATGAAGGATCTGGGCCAGATCACTGGCCAGAAGGCAGTCGTCTGCCGTGCCAAGAAGAGCGTTGCTAACTTCAAGCTGCGCCAGGGCACTCCCATCGGCTGCAAGGTCACCCTGCGCGGTGAGCGTATGTATGAGTTCGTCGATCGCTTCTTCAACATCGCACTGCCCCGTGTCCGCGACTTCCGCGGCATCAACGGCAACGGTTTTGATGGCCGCGGCAACTTTGCATGCGGCATCAAGGAGCAGATCATCTTCCCCGAGATCGACTTCGAGAAGGTCGATGCAGTCCGCGGCATGGATGTCTGCTTTGTCACCACTGCCAAGACTGACGAAGAGGGCAAGGAGCTGCTGAAGGCTCTGGGCGCTCCGTTCGCAGAGAACAACTAAGGGAGGAGATTTCTACAATGGCTAAACTGTCTATGAAGCTGAAGCAGTCTCGTCCTGCTAAGTTCTCTACCCGTGCATACACCCGCTGCCGCATCTGCGGCCGTCCCCACTCCGTGCTGCGCAAGTACGGCGTGTGCCGTGTGTGCTTCCGTGAGCTGGCCTACAAGGGCGAGATCCCGGGCGTGAAGAAGGCTTCCTGGTAATCAAGCCAGAGGGCTGGATAATTTGTCGGATATCCGCCCCGGGGCAACGATGTTTCGGGGCGGTATCATTATAAAACAAACGAGAGCTAATCTAAGGAGGTTAGTGGCAAATGCAGATTACTGATCCTATCGCGGACCTGCTGACTCGCATCCGCAACGCTAGCACTGCCAAACACCCTTCTGTGGAGATCCCCGCTTCCAACATGAAGAAGGCTATCTGCCAGATTCTGGTTGACGAGGGCTACATCAAGGGCATGCAGGTCAAGAACGACACCGTTCAGGGCACCATCGTTGTCACCCTGAAGTATCAGGCTAACGGCGAGCCCGTTATCGCTGGTCTGCGCCGCGTGTCCAAGCCCGGCCTGCGCATCTACACCAACTGCGAGGATATGCCCAAGGTCATGAAGGGCCTGGGCACCGCAATCATTTCCACCTCTAAGGGCATCATGACTGATAAGGCTGCACGCGCTGAGCACGTCGGCGGCGAAGTCCTGGCCTACGTGTGGTAAGAAAGGGGTAAAAGACAATGTCGAGAATTGGAAGAAAACCCATCGTCATTCCTGCCGGCGTCACTGTTACTGTCGATGAGGCAGCACACCAGGTTGCCGTCAAGGGCCCCAAGGGCAGCCTGAATTCCAACTATCATCCCCTGATGACCGTCAAGGTCGAGGGCAATGAAGTTCTGGTTACCCGCCCCAATGACGAACCCCAGGCCCGCAGCCTGCACGGCCTGACCCGTACCAACATCGCCAACATGGTGAACGGTGTTGTGAACGGCTACGAGAAGAAGCTGGAGATCGTGGGCGTCGGCCTGCGCTGCCAGAAGCAGGGCTCCAACCTGGTCATGAACCTGGGCTTCTCTCATCAGGTGAACATTCCTGATACTGAGGACTGCACCATCGTGTGGCAGGACCCCAACCACTTCACCGTTACCGGTATTGACAAGCAGAAGGTCGGCCAGTATGCTGCCGAGATCCGCGCCAAGAAGCCGCCTGAGCCTTACAAGGGCAAGGGCATCCGCTACGAGGGCGAGGTTGTCAAGCACAAAGAAGGCAAGGCCGGCAAGGGCAAGAAATAAGGTAAGGAGTGAAAGACAATGGTTAAGCAGATCGACAAGAACGAAGCTCGTCTTCGTCGTCATCGCCGCGTTCGTAACAAGATCAGCGGCACCGCAGCACGTCCTCGCCTGGATGTTTTCCGCTCCGCCAAGCACATTTACGCTCAGATCATCGATGATGAGCAGGGCGTGACTCTGGTGTCGGCTTCTACTATGGACAAGGACTTCAACGGCAACGGCGGCAACGTCGAAGCCGCTGCTGAGATCGGTAAGAAGATCGCAGCAAAGGCTCTGGAAAAGGGCATCACCGAGGTCGTGTTCGACCGTGGTGGCTACGTTTATCATGGCCGTGTTAAGGCCCTGGCTGATGGCGCCCGTGAGGGCGGCCTGAAGCTGTAATGAGAGGAGGAAACACATTATGGCTATGAGAAACCGTGAAGACGACGGCATGATCACCAAGGTTGTCTCCATCAACCGCGTTTCCAAGACTGTCAAGGGCGGCCGCATCATGAAGTTTGCCGCTCTGGTTGTCGTGGGCGACGGCAAGGGCACCATCGGTTACGGCATCGGCAAGTCCGGCGAAGTGCCTGAGGCAATCCGCAAGGGCGAAGCTGCTGCTAAGAAGAACATGCACAAGGTTGCCCTGAAGGGCACCACCATCCCCCACGAGATCGTCGGCAAGTACGGCGCAGGCGCCGTTCTGCTCAAGCCGGCTGCACCCGGTACCGGTATGATCGCCGGCGGCCCTGTGCGTGCCGTCATTGAGGCAGCTGGCATCAAGGACATCCGTGCGAAGTCTATGCGTTCCAACAACCCCATCAACGTTGTTTCTGCTACCTTCGCAGGTCTGTGCGGCCTGGTCAGCGCTGAGTCTGTCGCTGAGAAGCGCGGCAAGACCGTGAAAGAAATTCTGGGTTAAGGAGGTAACAAACCATGGCAGATAAGATGCTCAAGATCGAGCTGAAGAAGAGCCTGATTGGCCGCGGCGCTAAGCAGATCGCTACCGCTGAGGCTCTGGGCCTGAAGAAGCCGGGCGACGTTACCGTTCAGCCTGACAATGCCGCTACGCAGGGCAAGATCGCAAAGATCGGCTTTATGCTCAGCGTCACCGAAGCCTAATAGCAGGGGGTATACGCATAATGAAACTTCATGAATTGCACGCGATTCCCGGCGCAAACAAGGCTGTGACCCGCAAGGGCCGCGGCATTGGCTCCGGCAATGGCAAGACTGCCGGCTTCGGCAGCAAGGGCCAGAAGGCCCGTTCCGGCGTGAAGCACGCTGGTTTCGAGGGCGGCCAGATGCCTCTGGCACGCCGCCTGCCCAAGGTTGGCTTTAACAACATCTTTGCTACCCAGTACGCCATCGTCAACGTGGCTGATCTGGAAGCTGCTTTCAATGCCGGCGATGTCGTCGATACCGAGGCTCTGAAGGCAAAGGGTCTGGTCAAGAAGACTCTGGACGGCGTTAAGGTTCTGGGCAACGGCGAGCTGACCAAGGCTCTGACCGTGAAGGCCGCAGCCTATTCCGCTTCTGCCAAAGAGAAAATCGAGAAGGCAGGCGGAAAGGCTGAGGTGATGTAAGGTGTTCCAAACATTCCGTAACGCATGGAAGATCCCCGAGCTTAAAAATCGTCTCCTGTTCACGCTGGCGATCCTCGTGGTGTACCGTCTGGGCTGTGCCATCCCCGTTCCGTTCGTTTCCGGCTCTGCGCTGACGCAGATGTTCGCAAACGGCGACATGCTCTCTTATCTGAACATGATGAGCGGCGGTGCACTGGCTCGTTGCACGCTCTTCGCGTTAGGTGTGACACCCTATATCAACGCCTCCATTATTGTGCAGCTGCTCACCGTGGCGATCCCCGCGCTGGAAAACATGGCAAAGGAAGCCGACGGCCAGCAGAAGCTGCAGCAGATCAACCGGTATGCAGGTGCCGTGGTCGCTCTGATCATGAGCATCGGCTACTACTTCGTGATCCGCAATATGGGCGCACTGAAGTACGTTTCCGGCGGTGCCGGCATCTTTGCCGCCATCGTCATCATCGCAACCTTTGTGGCCGGCGCACAGCTGATCACATGGTGCGGTGAGCAGATCGATGACAAGGGCATCGGCAACGGTGTCTCGCTCATCATCTTTGCTTCGATCGTCTCCAACTGGTCTTCGCTGTACACCTCTGTCAAGGGTCTGCTGACCCAGGCAGCGTCCGGCAAGCCCCAGTACTACTTCTTCCTGCCGCTGCTGATCGTGCTGGCACTGGTGGCTGTGGTCTTCGTGGTCGTCATGACCAACGCAGAGCGCCGCATCACCATTCAGTACGCAAAGCGCGTGGTAGGCCGCAAGCAGATGGGCGGTCAGAACAGCTATCTGCCCCTGAAGCTGAACATGAGCGGTGTCATGCCCATCATCTTTGCTTCGGCTCTGGTGTCCATCCCGGGCACCATCGGCAGCTTCCTGCAGATCGACCAGCAGGCACACCCGGTGTGGTATGCATTCTTCCACACCTTCAACTACACCTCCTGGCTGTACGTTGTGATCTACCTGCTGCTGATCCTGGCATTCAACTACTTCTATGTGGCCATCCAGTACAACCCCGTTGAGATCGCCAACAATCTGCGCCGCAACAACGGCTCGATCCCCGGCTTCCGTCCCGGCAAGCCGACCAGCGATTTCATCACCCGCACCCTGAACAAGATCACCCTCATTGGTGCCATCTTCCTGGCTGCGGTGGCTGTGCTGCCGATCATTCTGGGCAACCTGACCGGTATGAGCATCCAGCTGGGCGGTACCAGCCTGCTGATCGTGGTTGGTGTGGCACTTGATACCACCCGCAGCCTCGACAGCTTCATGACGATGCGCAACCACAAGGGCTTCCTTGGTTGATCCACAATAATTAAGATGTGAGAAAGCACTGGAAAGGAGAGTACGCTCGAACTTTTCAGTGCTTTTTTGCTTTTTTGGAGTTTACATCCTCTAACAAAGGAAAGGAATGATCCTATGAATCTGATCCTTTTGGGCGCACCTGGTGCCGGTAAGGGCACGCAGGCCGAGATCATCTGCGCCAAGCTGAACATCCCCTCCATCAGCACCGGCAACATCCTTCGCGCTGCTGTCAAGGAAGGCACCGAAATGGGCCTGAAGGCCAAGAGCTTCATGGACGCCGGTGCACTGGTGCCCGATGAGGTGATCATCGGCATCCTGAAAGAGCGTCTGGCTCAGCCGGACTGCGCAAATGGCTTCATTCTGGACGGTGTGCCCCGCACCATCGCTCAGGCCGAGGCTATCGAGACCATGGGCATCCGCATCGACAAGGTGCTGGAGCTGCAGGTCGAGGACAATGTGATCGTTGACCGCATGAGCGGCCGCCGCGTCTGCGAGAAGTGCGGCGCAAGCTACCACATCGTCAACAAGAAGAGCAAGGTCGAGGGTGTGTGCGACCTGTGCGGCGGTAAGACCGTCATCCGCAAGGACGACCAGCCTGCCACCGTGCTGGATCGTCTGAAAGCATATCATGAGCAGACCGAGCCGCTGGTGGAGTTCTACCGTACCCGCGGCAAGCTGGCAGAGATCAAGTTCTGCCCCTCCATCGAGGAGACCACGGCTGAAGTCATGAAGGCTTTGGAGGCATAATTGTGATTCAAATCAAAAATGCGAAAGAGCTGGACGGCATGCGCAAAGCAAATGCCCTGAGCGCAGCTGCCCTGAAGTACGGCGGTGAGCATATCGAAGCAGGTATGACCACATGGGAATTGGATAAGCTTATCTACGACTTCATCGTGAAGCACGGCGGCACCCCCAATTTCAAGGGTCTGTATGGCTTTCCGGGCACGGCCTGCATCAGCCTGAACGATACCGTTATCCACGGTATCCCTTCGCATGACATCGTCATCCGCCCCGGTGACATCGTCAGCATCGACACCGGTGCAAAGATCGACGGCTTCAACGGCGACAATGCCTGCACCTATGCGGTGGGTAAGGTCGATCTGGAAGCACAGCGTCTGCTGGACGTGACCAAGGCTGCTCTGTATAAGGGCATCGAGCAGGCTGTGGCCGGCAACCGCATCGGCGACATCGGCTATGCCGTGCAGAGCTACTGCGAGGACGCCGGTTTCTCGGTCGTCCGGGAGTTCGTGGGTCACGGCACCGGCCGTGAACTGCACGAGGATCCGGAAGTGCCCAACTACGGCCATCAGGGCCGCGGCCCGCGTCTTGTGCCCGGCATGACCATTGCCATTGAGCCCATGATCTGCCAGTACGACTGCAAGATCACTCAGTCCAAGGACGGCTGGACCGTCAAGACCAAGGATGGTGGTCTGGCTGCGCACTTTGAGCACTCCAATGCGATCCTGAAGGATCACACCGAGATCATGACCCGCTTCTGGGATGACCCGGACTTTGACCCGGAAAAGTTCAGCCTGAAGTAAACAATCATAAAAAAGGAGCCGCCGCACGAAACCATGTGCAGCGGCTCCTTTTGGCAGCAGGACGATTTTGAATGCCCTCCGCGTTGCTCTGGGCATATTCAGCGGAAGAATTATTTTAAATTTCGGGCTATCGGAACGCCTGCGGGCGTTCCGATAGCCCATTTTCACGAGTAGGGCCGTAGTGGAAAACGGTATTTGCAGCGCCACTTTCTGCGAAAGTGCGGCGCTGCGGAGGGGGCTTGTTGGTTACTTTAGCTGGCTCGCCCTCTCAGTCAAAGCCTGTCGGCTTTGCCAGATTCCCCCTTTTGTCGCTTACGCGGCATCTTCCCCCGGCGCGGGGGAAGTCTTTCCTCAAAGTGGGAGCCCTTGGCAGTCCACGCAGACTTCATCTCTTTGCCAAGGCCTCTCCCTTTGGGAGAGGTGGATGCGAACGTAGCGAGCAGACGGAGAGGGCGAGGCTGCTGCCCTTGTGCGATGTGCCTTTTTCCCTCTCCACTCCTGCAATTTGTGCAATTACGACAACTTTTCGTGAAAAAGTTTCATCTCCGCGGTGGAGAAAACCGAAGGCGGGAGCGGGGGAGAGCTGCTTTTGAATCGAAAGAATTTTTTATCGGAAATACGGAAAAAAGCTCTTGCAAATTGACAACAAAAGGTGTATAATCTATAAATGGCTGTGGAAGCCAGATACTTCCTCGGCGGACAGGGATTTTCTGCCCGTTTTGCGGATTTTGTGCCGCGAAAGATGAAGTATGTGGCGATCATCGCCGCCTGTCCGTCTGTGGACCGGCACCGGAGCAAAGGAACACTGAAGCGGCAAACTGCTGAAAATCGGGCGCAGGCACGAAGGACGCGGTGCTTTCAGGGCTTTGGAGCGAAGACGCTGGCCCAGGTTCAACGACAAACTGAGCAGATCCAATGAGGAGGCAAATAGCTTGTCTAAGGAAGACGTTATCGAGATCGAAGGCATTGTGCGTGAAGCCATGCCCAACGCCATCTTTAAGGTGGAAATGTTGAGCGAGGATAAGAACACCGGGAAGCTCACTCCCAGCGGCCATATCCTCTTAGCGCACATCTCCGGCAAGCTGCGGACCAATTTCATCCGTATCCTGCCCGGGGACAAGGTAACCGTGGAAATGTCGCCCTATGATCTTTCTAAGGGCCGCATCACCTGGCGCTCCAAATAAGCACCAGGGTATCAACCAAAAGGAGGTTCAACATCATGAAGGTCAAGCCTTCCGTGAAACCCATCTGCGAAAAGTGCAAGGTCATCCGCCGCAAAGGCCGCGTGATGGTCATCTGCCAGAACCCCAAGCATAAGCAGCGCCAGGGCTAATTCGGGCGCCTGGGGGTCAAGTGCGTAGAGTCCCGGCGCAGACCCCGACACTGACATGGGATGATTTTTGGAGGAAACTACTATGGCACGTATTGCCGGCGTTGACCTGCCCCGCGAGAAGCGCGTTCAGGTGGGTCTCACCTACGTTTATGGTATCGGCCAGACCACTGCTAACAAGATCCTGGAAGCAACTGGCATCAACCCCGATACCCGCGTCAAGGACCTGACTCTGGAAGAAGAGGCTAAGATCCGTGACTACATCGATCAGGCTAACATCATCGTTGAAGGCGACCTGCGCCGCAACGTTGCTCTGGACATCAAGCGCCTGGTTGAGATCCAGTCCTTCCGTGGCACCCGCCATCGCAAGAATCTGCCCTGCCGCGGCCAGCGTACCAAGACCAATGCACGTACCTGCAAGGGTCCCAAGCGCACTGTCGCTAACAAGAAGAAGTAAGGAGGATTTGAGAAATGGCAAGTGCAAATAATGCCAAGAAGGGCGCTAATGTCCGCATGAAGCGCAAAGAGCGCAAGAACATTGCTGCTGGTCAGGCTCATATCCAGTCTACCTTCAACAATACTGTTGTCACCATCACCGACCTGCAGGGTAATGCAGTGTCCTGGTGCTCCTCCGGCTCCCTGAACTTCCGCGGTAGCCGCAAGAGCACTCCGTTTGCAGCCCAGTCTGCTGCTGAGACCGCAGCTAAGGTTGCTATCGAGCATGGCATGAAGACCGTTGAGGTCTACGTCAAGGGCCCCGGCGCTGGCCGTGAGTCCGCTATTCGTGCGCTGCAGGCTACCGGCCTGGAAGTCACCCTGATCAAGGACGTGACTCCCATCCCCCACAATGGCTGCCGTCCCCCGAAGCGCCGTCGTGTCTGATCGAAGGAGGAAATTGAATTATGGCAAAGAATACGCAGCCTATCGCAAAGCGTTGCAAGGCCCTGGGCATTTCTCCTGCGGTCATGGGCTATGCAAAGAAGAATACCACCCGCAACTCCAATGGCAACATGCGCAAGAAGCAGTCTGAGTACGCATCTCAGCTGAAGGAGAAGCAGAAGGTCAAGTTTATCTACGGCGTTCTGGAGAAGCAGTTCCACAACGCTTATCTGCGTGCAGAGGCTCGCCCCGGCAAGACCGGTGAGAACCTGCTGCAGATCATGGAGTGCCGTCTGGACAACGTCGTGTTCCGCCTGGGCTTTGCTCAGACCCGCCGCGATGCCCGCCAGCTGGTGTCTCACGCTCACTTCACCGTCAACGGCAAGAAGATCAACATCCCCTCTTACCAGGTGAAGGCCGGCGACGTGATCGAAGTGCGCGAGTCCAGCCGCAGCTCTGCAAAGTTTGCAAAGCTGACCGGCCCCGAGGCTCCCGTTGTTGCTCTGCCCGCATGGCTGAACCGTGAGACCGGTTCCCTGAAGGGCGTCGTTGCAAAGCTGCCTGAGCGCAGCGACATCGACTACGAAGTTGCAGAGCACCTCATCGTCGAGCTGTACTCCAAGTAATCCATTAAGAAGGCTGGGCCTTCCCCGTGGACGGCTCACTTTCGCATTCTTTTCTTTGAAAGAATTTAATAATGGGCCGGCGGCAGCGCCGGTTTGACAAGGAGGGCATAGATATGATGGAGATTGAACGTCCCAAAATCGAAACGGCAAGCCTGTCCCCGGACGGCCGCTACGGTAAATTCGTGGCAGAACCGCTGGAGCGTGGCTTTGGCATCACACTGGGCAATAGCCTGCGTCGTGTGCTTCTTTCCTCTCTGCCCGGTGTCGCCGTGACCAGCGTCAAGATTGATGGCGTGGTTCACGAGTTCTCCACCATTGAGGGCGTCAAGGAAGACGTTACCGAAATTGTCCTGAACCTGAAGGGTATCGCTGCAAAGCTGTACACTGATGGTCCGAAGACAGTGCGTGTTGAGGCAGTCGGCCCCTGTGAGGTCACCGCTGACAACATCAAGCAGGGCGATGACATCGAAATTCTGAACCCTGAGTGGCACATCGCAACCCTGGGCGAGGGCGGCAAGCTCGTCATGGAGCTGACCTTCGATAAGGGCCGCGGCTATGTGCCCGCAGAGCGCAACAAACAGGCTATCATCGAGAAGAACGATATCAACACTCTTCCCGTTGACAGCATTTACACCCCCGTGCTCAAGGTGAATTATAACGTCGAGAGCACCCGTGTTGGCCAGGCAATCGATTACGACAAGCTGACCATCGAGGTTTGGACCGATGGCACGATCAATGCGCAGGAAGCCGTTTCTCTGGCAGCCCGCGTGCTGACCGAGCACCTGAACCTGTTCGTCAACCTGTCCGATGAGGCCGCTGGCACCGAGATCATGGTGGAAAAGACCAACGACGACAAGGAGAAGGCTCTGGAGATGACCATTGAAGAGCTGGATCTGAGCGTGCGTTCCTTCAACTGCCTGAAGCGTGCCGGTATCAACACGGTGGAAGATCTGGTCAGCAAGAGCGAGGACGAAATGATGAAGGTTCGCAACCTCGGCCGCAAGAGCCTGGAAGAAGTCATGGCAAAGCTGGACTCCCTGGGCTTCAAGCTGAACACGGATGATGACAACTAAAAATAATTAAGGAGTGAAACGGGATGCCCGGTACCAGAAAGCTCGGTAGAACCAGCGACAGCCGCAACGCTATGATGCGCGCTATGGTTACCTACCTGTTAGAGAATGGCAAGATTGAGACCACTGTCACTCGCGCTAAGGACGTTCGTTCCATGGCCGAGAAGATGATCAGCCTTGGCAAGGCAAGCGACCTGCACACCAAGCGTCAGGTTTATGCCTACATCACCAAGGAAGATGTTGCAAAGAAGCTGTTTGATGAGATCAGCCCCAAGTACGCTGACCGCAACGGCGGCTACACCCGCATCATCAAGATCGGCGCTCGCCGCGGCGACGCTGCTGAGATGGCAGTTCTGGAGCTCGTCTGATCTGCTCTGACTGTTTACAGCCGTTTTTAAAGTCCTTTCCCAGAAATGGGAAAGGATTTTTTTGTTTAGCCCCATTTATAGCGGCACTTCAAAGAACGCTTCCCACACAGGGCACATTTTAAATCCTTCCCTTTCGCATTTTCAGGTGTTGGCATTGCGCCCGCCCCGTGGTATACTGACAATAGCATAATTTTGCCGTTTGACCGGAACGGATTTTCCACACAGAGGAGGTGCGGCAGTTGAAACATTCCAAACGGTTTTGCCGGTGGCTGCTGTGCACCCTGCTGTGCCTGTGCCTTGCAGGCTGCAGTATGCCGGGCGAACAGGTGCAGGTGGAAGAGCTTCTGCGTGCACCCAAGCTCTCGGGTGATTACGGCGATGTGCAGACGGCGCTGAACGATTGGCTGGGAGAGAGCGCACAGCTCAAGTACCCCATGCAGGGCGACCTGCTTTCGCCGTTCCTCATCCATGATCTGGACGGTGACGGCCAGCAGGATGCGGCGGTGCTTTATACCACGGCCCAGAGCTCCAATGTCTGCGTCGCGATCCTGCAAAAGGGCAGCGATGGAATGTGGCAGGTGCGCCAGAACGCGGAGGGCCTTGCCGACACGGTGGATTCTGTGGGCCTTGCGCAGCTGCAGCCGGGCGATGCCAGCCAGCTGGTGGTGGGCTATGTGGCCGCACAGGGCGACCACTATCTGGCGGTGTATTCCTACACGGATGGTGAGCTTTCCACCATTCTGGAACAGCAGTATCAGCAGTATCTGGTAGAGGATATCACCGGCGGGGGCAGTCAGGATCTGATCCTGATGTCCACGCTGGAGGACGGCGGCGTGCAGATCGAGCTGCTGACTGTAGATAAGGAGGGCTCCTTCCAGCAGGTAGCAGTCATGGGCCTTTCTGCCGACCGCTTCTCGGGCTGCGCCTCGGTGGCAGCAGGCGTGGGTGCGGACGGCAGGCACTATCTGGTGCTGGATGGCTGGACCGGTATTTCCGGCAACAATCTGGCGTCGGTGCTGCTGTACTTTGACGAGGACATGCAGCAGATGGTGCCCGCCGACCAGATCAGCACCGAAAAGCTTTACACCGCATCCCTGCGCAATGTTTCCAGTCTGGTCAGTCAGGATCTGGACGGCGACGGCATCGTGGAGATTCCCACCCAGCCCGATGAGGCCGGCCTTTTGAACATGAGCCAGAGCCGCCGCATGGACTTTATCGTCTGGATGGATTATACCAGCCCGAATCCGGAAAAGAGCTTCGGCCTGCTGGACGAGGAGACCAACTGCTATATCGAACTGCCCATGGAGTGGGAGGGCAACCTGAAGCTTACCGACAGCGAACAATACGACGGCGCCGTGGAGCTGCGCACGGTGGATGAGGATGAGCTGGTAATGACCCTGCGTCTGGTGCGCACCACATCCAGCCTGAAGGGCTGGACCCGCCTTGGCATCGTGGCGTCCCGCCAGATGCAGGCAAAGCTTGCCCCGGATGTGGAGATCAGCGATAAGAACTACCGCCTGTCCAAGGCGCTGCATCTGCTCAATTAAGGAACGGAGGAACAGTTCATGGTACGAGTGCTTGTGGTAGAAGATGAAGCCAATATCCGCGAAATGATCGCGCTGAACCTGCGGCTTGCAGGCATGGAGGCGGTGGAAGCCGAGAGCGCCGAGGCGGCTCTGCCTCTGCTGGAGCAGAAACCGGGCTGCGATGCGGCCATCCTGGATGTGATGCTGCCGGGCATGAACGGCTTCTCGCTGTGCGAGACCATCCGCCGCACCGACCAGAAGATCGGCATCATCATCCTCAGTGCCAAGGGACAGGAACAGGATAAGATCCGCGGCCTGTCCATCGGCGCAGACGACTATATGACCAAGCCCTTCAGCGTCAGCGAGCTGCTGGCCCGGGTGGAAGCGCTCTGCCGCCGCGTCAGCCGCACGGCAGGCGGGGACGAAAAGGAAAAGTCCAGCCCGCTGGGAATGCTCACCAGCGGCGAATTTGTGCTGGACGAGAACCGTCGTGTGCTGCTCAAGGCAGGCCAGCCCATCGAGCTGACACAGGTGGAATTCCAGATCATGGAGCTGTTTTTCCGCAATCCCGGCATTGCGCTGGTGCGCGAGAAGATCCTGAAGGGCGTGTGGGGCGAAAATTACTTTGGTGACGTGAAGATCGTGGATGTGAACATCCGCCGCCTGCGTATGAAGGTGGAGGACGAACCCAGCAAGCCCGCCCATATCCTCACTGTGTGGGGATACGGTTATCGTTGGGAGGAATGATGCTTCAGAGCGTAGTCGCGTGGGTTGGGCTTAAGGGCTTTTGAAAAATGTATCGCCGCCGGGTATGTTCTCTTTTGTGTGCCAAAAGAGAACCAGAAAAGCACCCGCTACTTTCGAGGCGCGGGAGGCACGAATTAAGGGCTGCTCGCCCTTAATAATCCCAAAGCAGTTGGGCTCCATACAAAAAATCCAAGTCGCTTTGCTAAAGGATTTTTTGTGTTACGCCGATTGAGAGTCGCTGCGCGACAGCCGAAGGCTGACAGCAGCAGATGTCGTTAACTGTTACGACCTCTTCCGTGAAAAAGTAAATTAGAAAAATCCGCAGATTTTTCTAATTTACAAATATAAAAATAATATTTCCGCTGATATTGTTAGAGCGAAGCGGAGACAATTCTAAATCATTTGAAAGGAGGAGAACGCCATGCGAAGCGGGATCACCCGTCGATGGCTGGGGGGCAGTTTGCTCATCACCGTGCTGCTGGTGCTGCTGGCCGAAACCATGTTCCTGTACAACTACACACGCAGCTATTATAACAGCGTTCAGCAGACCATGTACCGGCGGTTCTCCTCGGTATCCGGCCAGCTGAAAATGTACACCGGCGACACCGTGCAGAGCACCGCATCGATCCGCAGCATGGCGCTGCGCCGCATGGTGGAGCAGTTTGCCGACAAGGATAAATATGAATTCATGCTGCTGGACAGCTATGGCGGGGTCATTGCGTCTTCCAGCGGTACGAGCGCGGACGGCATTGTGACCGGAACCGACTTTGAGCAGGCGCAGGAGGCTTCCGATGGTCTTGGCGTGGCGGTCTACCGCACCCAGTCCGGCGAGCTGGTGATGGCGGCCTGCTATCTGGTGCCATACGCCGCCGAAGATGTGGCGGCGATGCGTCTTGTCACCAGCCTGACCCTTGTGGGTGCGCAGATCAAGAACGCCATCGCGGTAAGTGTTGTGATCGCGGCGGTGATCCTTGCCTTCACCGTGATGTCCGGCCTGTACTTCATCCGCAGCATCGTGGTGCCGCTGGGTCAGGTGGAGCGCACCGCAGCCAGCATCGCCCGGGGTGAGCTGGACGTGCGCCTGCCGGTCACCGGCGACGAGCGGGACGAGGTGGACCGCCTGCGCGGTACCATCAACCAGATGGCGGAAGGTCTGGAAGAAACCGAGAAAATGAAGAATGAATTCATCAGTTCGGTGTCCCACGAGCTGCGTACCCCGCTCACCTCCATCCGGGGCTGGGTGGAGACCCTGCGCACACTGGATGACCCGGCGGATGAAAATTACCGCAAGGGCCTTGAGATCATCAACAACGAGACCGGACGCCTTTACAACATGGTGGAAGAGCTGCTGGACTTCAGCCGCCTGCAGAACGGCCGCATCCGCATGGACTGCCGTCCGCTGGACCTTGTGGCAGAGCTGACCGACGCGGTGCTCTTCTGTGAGGCACGGATCCAGCGAGAGGGACTCATCCTCAGCTACACGGAGCCGGAGGAAATGATTCCGGTCTATGCAGACCCGGATCGTCTGCGGCAGGTGTTCATCAACATCATGGACAATGCCATCAAGTATTCAGCACCCGGCGGACGCATCACGGTCAAGCTGTGGGCAGGGGAGTACAAGGCCTTTGTGGAGATCATCGATCAGGGCCGCGGCATCCCGCCGGAAGATCTGGAAAATGTCAAGACCAAGTTCTACAAGGGCAGCAACTCGGTGCGGGGCAGCGGCATCGGCCTTGCGCTGGTGGATTCCATCATGACGGCGCTGGACGGCACCATGGACATCAAGAGCACGCTGGGCCGGGGCACGGTGGTCACGCTGGGCCTGCCACTGTACCATAAGGTATAAAGCCTGCATGAGCATTGCACACCGGCGGCTTTTTGTGCTTTGCAGATACAGATTTTGTCACAATTATGTGGTAAAATGACCGGGAAAAATATGATCCGATAGGAGAACCCAATGAATCAACCAAAAAAGGAACGTTTCAAAACCAGTGTGGGCGGTCAGGCACTGATGGAAGGCATTATGATGCGCGGCCCAAAGCTCATCTGCTGCGCAGTGCGCAAGCCGGACGGCACCATTGAGACCAAACTCGACCCCGTGAAGAACCATGGCGTGTGGACCAAGATCCCGCTGGTGCGCGGTGCGATCTCCATGATCGAAAGCCTGATCGTGGGCTACCACTACATGATGTACTCCGCTCAGGTGAGCATGGGGGACGACTACGACCCCGAGGAAGAGGAGACCGCCTTTGAAAAATGGGTGGGGGAGCATTTCGGCCAGAAGGCTGAGGATGCCCTGTTGGCCTGTGCCGCCGTGGTGGGCGGTCTGCTGGCGATCCTGCTCTTTACGGTGCTGCCCACCCTCATCGTGGGCGGCGTGAACCACTTTGTAACATTGGGCCGCTGGGCCAAGGTGGTGCTGGAAGCGGTGCTGAAAGTTGGCATCTTCCTCACCTATATGGTGGCCATCTCCAAGATGAAGGAAATCCACCGCGTGTTTGAGTACCACGGTGCCGAGCACAAGACCATTGCCTGCTATGAGGCCGGTGATGAGCTGACCGTGGAGAATGTGCGCAAATACACCCGCTTCCATCCTCGCTGCGGCACCAGTTTCCTCATTCTGGTGGTCATCGTCAGCGTGTTTCTGTACAGCGTTCTGCCCTGGGGCAGCATCGGCCTGCGGGTGTTGTTTAAGCTGCTGCTGCTGCCGGTGGTCATGGGCATCAGCTACGAGCTGCTCAAATGGTGCGGCCGGTCGGACAACATCGCCACCCGCATCATCCGCCAGCCCGGCATCTGGGTGCAGCACCTGACCGTGTTTGAACCGGACGACAGCATGATCGAGGTGGCCATTGCCGCCGTGACCCCTGTGCTGCCCGAGGACCCGGAGGATGGCAAATGGTAAGTGCAGGTCTGTCTCCGCGGGAAGCGGTGCGCAGGGTGGAAGCGCGGCTTGCCGCCGCAGGCTGTCCGGATGCGGATTACGATGCACGGGAGCTGTTCCGTGCGGCGTCCGGGCGGGATGCCCGCCTTTCTGACCGGGTGCTGACCACGGAGGAAGCGGAAAAGCTGGAAAACCTCTGCACGCGCCGTGAGCAGCGGGAACCGCTGCAATACCTGTGCGGGATCTGGAGCTTTCTGGATTTTGACCTTGCCGTTGGCCCCGGCGTGCTCTGCCCCCGTGCAGACACCGAGGTGGTAGCGGAAGCGGCTGCCAATACCCTGACGGGCATTGCCGCGCCCCGGGTGCTGGATCTCTGCGCGGGGACCGGCTGTCTGGGGCTGGGCGTCAAGCGCTTCTGCCCGGCGGCGCAGGTGACCTGCGTGGAAAAAAGCCCGGAAGCCTTTGTTTATCTGGAAAAGAACTGCCGCTGTGCCCTGAAAGGGCAGGGCGGGCAGACGGAGGACTTGCTGGAGCCTGCTGCCTTTGAGCAGGAGGCTGCACCGGCCTTTGACTGGGGCCCGGCACTGAATGCCCTGCGCGCAAAGGCAAAGCCGGCCTATGCGGTGGAGCCGGTGCAGGGGGATCTGTTTACCTACTGGAAAAGTGCACCGGAAGGGGAGCTTGACCTCATCGTATCCAACCCGCCCTACCTCACCGCCGAGGAGATGCGGCACCTGCAGCCCGAGGTGGCACAGGAACCGGCCATGGCGCTGGAAGCGGGGGAGGACGGCCTTGTGTTTTACCGTGCCCTTGCACAGCATTACCAGAAGCTGCTGCGGCCCGGCGGAGCATTGGTGCTGGAGATCGGCTGGCAGCAGAGGGAAGCTGTGACGGCACTGCTGGCTGCAAACGGCTGGGCAGACATTGCGTGCCGCAAGGATTTTGGCGGCAATGACCGGTGCATGATCGCCCGCAGACCCGGCTGATCAAACGAAAAAAAGCAAACAACTTCTTGTTGTAATATTTTGATTTTGTGGTATACTATACTGGAAGGTATACGGACAGCCCGCGCACGGCGGGCAGCAGGAAGAAAAGGAGCAGCACGCTATGGCGAAAAATCAGAACAACAACACCGTTGTCCCGGCCACCAAAAAGACCGAGCCGGAGGCAAAAAAGGACGCACTGGCCACTGCGCTGGCCCAGATCGAAAAGCAGTTCGGCAAGGGTGCCGTGATGAAGCTGGGGGATAACGCCTCCATGCAGGTGGATGCCATTTCCACTGGCAGTCTGGGTCTGGATCTGGCTCTGGGCGTGGGCGGTGTGCCCCGCGGACGCATCATTGAGGTGTACGGCCCGGAATCCAGTGGTAAGACCACGCTGGCTCTGCACATTCTGGCCGAAGCCCAGAAGCAGGGCGGCGAAGTGGCCTTTATCGACGTAGAGCACGCACTGGACCCCACCTATGCCGAAGCGCTGGGCGTGGACATCAATAATCTCCTGGTCAGCCAGCCGGACACCGGCGAGCAGGCCATGGAGATCTGCGAAGCACTGGTGCGCTCCGGTGCCATCGATGCCATCGTGGTGGACTCGGTTGCCGCCATGGTGCCGAGGGCTGAGATCGAGGGCGAAATGGGCGACAGCCATGTGGGCCTGCAGGCCCGCCTGATGAGTCAGGCCATGCGCAAGCTGACTTCGGTCATCGGCAAGACCAACACGGTCTGCGTCTTCATCAACCAGCTGCGCGAGAAGGTGGGCGTGATGTACGGCAACCCGGAGGTCACCACCGGCGGCCGTGCCCTGAAATATTACGCCTCGGTGCGCATCGACATCCGCCGCGTGGAGGGCCTGAAGGACTCCTCCGGCCAGTTCATCGGTAACCACACCCGCGCCAAGATCGTCAAGAACAAGGTGGCACCTCCGTTCCGTGAGGCAGAGTTCGATATCATGTTCGGTGAGGGCATCTCCAAGATGAGCGAGCTCATCGATGTGGGCGTGAAGCTGGGCATCGTGCAGAAGAGCGGCGCATGGTTCAACTATGGCGATATCCGTCTGGGTCAGGGCCGCGACAACGCAAAGCAATTCCTGAAGGACAATCCCGAGATCGCAAACGACATCGAGGGCCAGATCCGCGCCAATGCCGACAAGCTGTACGCTTCCCGCCGCCCGGCTGGCAAGAATGCTTCTTCCAAGGCCGAAGAGCCTGCAGAAGCGGCAAAGGACGCTAAGGAGCCGGTGGTCAAGGCACCTGCCCGCAGCAGCGAGAGCGAGTTGGATATCATGGTGGAGGATTAAATGTCCTTTTATAAACGCCGCCGCCCGAAGCCGGAAGAAGAAAAGTGTGCCGACCCGGCCAAGGCCCGCGCCCGCGCATTGGATGCGCTGGCCTCGCGGGAGATGTCCTCGGCCCAGCTGTACGAGCGGCTGTGCTATGGTTTTACGGAGCAGGCTGCGGCTGCAGCCGTGGCAGAAATGGTGGAGCGGGATTACGTAAACGATGACCGCTATGCCGAGGCCCGTGCCCACAGCCTGCTTGCTGCCCGCAAGAGCCGCCGTGCAGCGGCCCAGAACCTGCGGCAGAAGGGTCTTTCCGGTACGCAGATCGAGCAGGCACTGGAAAGCGTCTATGCCCCGGATGAGGACGGTGAAAGCCCGGAGCTGGAAGCTGCCGCCGCTCTGGTGCAAAGCCGCTATATGAAAAAGCTGGCCGATGGCCGCCGCGACCTTGTGACTGCCGCCCTTATGCGCCGGGGCTTTGCGTATTCGGTCATAAAAGAAGCGATAAAAAGAGCGGAAGAAGAATAAAAAGCACCCCCTCAAAAGAGAAAGAGAGTATCACCCCCTATGAAAATTGCATGTATCTCCCTTGGCTGCCCCAAAAATCAGGTCGATCTGGATGTGATGGTGCACATTCTGCTGTCTGCCGGCCACGAGACCGTGGCAGATCTGGCCGAAGCAGATGTGATCCTTGTGAACACCTGCGGCTTTATCGAGAGCGCCAAGACCGAAGCCATTGAAAACATTCTGGAAGCCTGCTCCTACAAGCAGCAGAACCCGGAGCTGAAGGTCATCGTCACCGGCTGTCTTGCCGAGCGCTACCGCAGCCAGATCGAGGAAGAGATCCCCGAGGTGGACGCGGTGGTGGGCTGCGCCTCCAACAAGGCCATCGACACCATCGTGGCCCGCCTGTTCCACGGCGAGGATCATCTGGAAAGCTACGGTGCCAAAAAGGACTTTCCGCTGGGCGGCAAGCGTGTCATCGGCACGCCTGCCCACTATGCGTACTTAAAAATTGCTGAAGGCTGCAACAACCGCTGCCACTACTGCGCCATCCCCGGCATCCGCGGCCCGCTGCACAGCCGCGATATGGCCGACTGCGTGGCCGAGGCCCGCTGGCTGGCCGGTGAGGGCGTAAAAGAGCTGATCGTGGTCGCGCAGGACCCCACCGCCTACGGCGAGGACTGGGGCAAGCCCGGCAGCATCTGCGAGCTGCTGGATAAGCTGAACAAGGTGCCGGGCCTCGAGTGGATCCGCATTATGTACGCTTACCCGGAGCGCATCACGGACGAGTTCATTGCCGCTATGAAGCGCAATGAGAAGGTGGTGCCCTACCTTGACCTGCCCATCCAGCACTGCAACGATACCATCCTTAAGAATATGAACCGCCGTTCCAACCGCGCCGAGCTGCTGGAGGTGATCGGCAAGCTGCGCCGCGAGATCCCCGGCATCACCCTGCGCACTACCCTGATCGCAGGCTTCCCCGGCGAGACTGAGGAGCAGTTCGAGGATCTGTGCAATTTCGTCAAGGAAGTAAAGTTCGACCGTCTGGGCTGCTTTGCCTACTCGGCCGAGGAGAACACCGTTGCTGCCAAGATGGACGGTCAGATCGATCAGGAGACCAAGGACAGGCGCGCCGAACTGGTGATGCAGATCCAGACCGGCATCATGGCCCAGAAGCAGGCCGAAAAGGTGGGCCAGACCGTGCATGTGCTTTGTGACGGCATCGACGAGGAGAGCGGCCTGTATCTGTGCCGCACTACCGGCGACGCCCCTGAGGTGGACGGCAATGTGTGCGTTTCCAGCGAGGAACCGCTGTATCCCGGCCAGTTCTACGATGTTCTGGTGGACGACAGCGACCTTTACGATCTGTATGGTACTGTTGCAAAATAACAAATTGGAGGAATCTGTATGAATCTGCCCAATAAACTTACCCTGACCCGCATCCTGCTGGTGCCCGTGTTCATGATCTTTGCGTCCCTGACCGGTCTGAGCGGCATCGCGGATGGCTCCTTCCAGCCGATGTATTACCTGATCGCAGGCATCGTCTTTGCTGCCGCCAGCTTTACCGATTTTCTGGACGGCCATCTGGCCCGCAAGTGGAACATGGTGACCGATTTCGGCAAGTTTGCCGACCCGCTGGCCGACAAGCTGCTGACCACCGTGGCCTTCATCTACATGATGCGGGACGGCGTGTGCAGCCCGGTGGTGCTGTGCATCATTCTGGCCCGCGAATTTGCCGTGTCCGGCCTGCGTATGGTGGCTGCCGGCGCCAAGGACGGCAAGGTGATCGCTGCCAACATGTGGGGCAAGGTGAAGACCGTGCTGCAGATGCTGAGCATCATCTTCTACTTCTTTGGCATGGCGATTGCGGCGAATGTGTCCTGGGATGCCACGGTCATGGTTGTGGGAGCCTCGGTGGTGCTGTGCTGGCTGGTGGCTGCCGTGACGGCCATTTCCGGCATCAAGTACCTGTGGGATAACCGCAGCTTCATCAACACCGCAAAATAAAGCGTTTTTTGAAAAAGGGCAGGAAGACCTGCCCTTTTTCAAATTTTCGAGGAAATATTACAAGACGGAAAGGCTTTCCATGAAAAAATTTGCTGATACGGCGCGCCGCCTGCTCTCCATCGTGCTGAACCTGTTCATCGTCTGGGCGGAGCCCATTGCCCTGCCCATGAGCTGGGATTGGGGCAAAGAGCAGATGTTCATTTTCTACACGGAGGATTCCAACATCCTTTCGGCCTGCATCTGCGCCATGGTGGCGGTGGGCCAGCTGGTGTGCATCTTTACCGGCAGGGAACTGCCGCGCTGGCTGCACACCCTCAAGTACATTGCCACCTGCTGCCTGACCATGACCTTTCTCACGGTGGTGTTCGTGCTTGGCCCCATGTATGAGGACGGAAACGGCTGGTACATCATGCTGTGCACCAGCTCCATGCTGTATCATCATCTGCTCAACCCGCTGGCGGCCATCTTCTCCTTTGTGCTGCTGGAGCGTACACCGCGCCTGCCACGCAGCACGGTCAAGTGGGCGCTGCTGCCCACGGTGCTGTATGGCGGCATCATTTTGTGGCTGAACATCCAGCGCGTGGTGGATGGGCCGTATCCCTTCATGAAGGTGTATGACCAGAGCGTGCAGGCATCGGTGCTGTGGTGCATCGCCATCCTGCTGATGAATTACTTCTATGCATGGCTGCTCTGGAAACTGAACGGCGGAAAGAAAGAGAACGCTTGACGATTTGAAATACCCGCCGCTTCGCTCTGGGCATAAATAGCGGAAATACTATTTTTTATTAGAGCAATACCGGACAGACTGCGGTCTGTCCGGTATTGCTTTTTTCCCAGAAGGTACCGCAAAGAAAAACAGCATCTGAAAGCTCTGGCCCTTCCTGTGAAAAAGCAGCTCCGAAAAGCCCGCAGGCTTTTCGGAGCTGCAAATGAAAGATAAATTTTCCTCTGAATATGCCCAGAGCGGAGCGGAGGGCATTCTAAAGGGTTCCTGCGTTTTTACGCTACGGTGGAATTCTCTTCCAGCCAGGCCAGCACACAGGCCTGCAGAGCGTTCAGGTGCGCACGGTTCTCACCGTAGGTGTCGGCATAGGTGCTGTTAGCGTCGTCCAGTTCTTCCTGCGTGGGAGCAAGGCTCTTGGCTTCGGCCACGGCCTGAAAGATCAGATCCTGCTTTGCCAGATGCTCAAAATAGGCATCCGAAGCGGCCAGCATGGCATCCGCACTGGTGTAGCCCTGCGTCTGGGCAAAGGCGTTCAGATCCATGCTGTAGGCGGTGGCGTACTGGTTGTAGTGGTTCAGGAACATGCGGATGTAGTAGCTGGTGATCTCGGCAGGCAGCTCCTTGAAGGTGGAATTGGCCATCAGGTAGTCCACGATGGCATTGTCGTAGTTGTTGGCATACAGTGCATCGCTAAAATAGCTGCGCAGCTGGTCGGCGGTGTGCAGATCGTCGCTGACGCCAAAGTTGGACTCCACCCATTCATCGGTCAGTTCGGGGGTCACGTTCTCAGAAAGGGAGTTCAGGGTCACGCTGAACACGGCTTCCTTGCCGCTGAGGGTGATCGTGTTGCCCTCGGCGTCGGTAGAATCGCCGTAGCCGTCCGGGAAGGTGACGGTCACATCAAAGGTATCGCCCACATTGTGGCCGATGATCTGGTCCTCAAAGCCATCGATGAAGGAACCGCTGCCCAGCGTCAGGTCATAGCCGGTGGCGGTGCCGCCGGTAAAGGCCACGCCGTCCACGGTGCCGGTGTAATCGATGTTGGCAACATCCCCGCTCTGGGCGGCACGGCCGGTAACGGGCTGGGAGGTGGTGTACTGGTTCAGCAGGCTGTCCATCTGCTGCTGCAGCTCATCTTCGGTGGGGGTCAGGTCGCTCTCCTTCAGGGCGATGGAGCCGAAGTCCTCCGGCAGGGTCACATAGTCCAGCGCTTTGATGCCGCTCCAATAGCCGTTTTCGTCCAGACCATCGCTGTAATCAAAGGTCTCGTAGTCGAAGTCGGCCACAGAACCAAACTGTGAGACAGACGCAGCAGTGGAAGATGCACTGCCGGAAGATGCACTGTCGGTCTGCTTGCGCCTGCTCAGCGTAAAGCAGGCAACGATGATGCACACCACTGCGGCAAGGGCCAGCAGGATGCACAGGAGTTTTTTGGTGTTGTTTTTCAAAAGAAATACCTCCATAAAAATCGGCCCGCAGGATGCTCGGGCCGTAAAACCGGGATAGACTCCCATCCATTATATACGTTCTGACGGCAAAAGAAAAGTTTTTTGCAAAATTTCCACAAATCCTGCGGCGGGTTTGTATCACTTTTGCCTGCCTGTGGGCGCAAAAATGGGCAAAAGCGGTGGAAATGGGCAGGCGGTTCTGTTACAATAAAAATAAGTGAGCCTTCCCGGGAACATAAGGCCCCTCCCTCAATGAGGGAGGCTTTTCCGCTGAGAGAGGGCGAGGATGCGAACCGCAATGGAGGAAATTTAAATGGATTACAATAAAGCTGCTCTGGAAATGCACGAGACCCACAAAGGCAAGGTGGGCATCGTGAGCAAGGTGGAGGTCGCTACCCGCGACGACCTGTCCACCGCCTACACCCCCGGCGTGGCAGAGCCCTGCCGCAAGATCAAGGAAAACCCCGAGGACGTGTATAAGTACACCTTCAAGGGCAACATGGTGGCGGTCGTTTCCAACGGCACGGCTGTGCTGGGCCTGGGCGATATCGGCCCGGAGGCCGGTCTGCCGGTCATGGAGGGCAAGGCGGTGCTGTTCAAGGAGTTCGGCGGTGTGGACGCTTTCCCCATCTGCATCGACGCCCACGACGCTGCCAGCGTCATTGCTGCCTGCAAGGCCATTGCGCCCACCTTTGGCGGCATCAATCTGGAGGACATCAAGAGCCCCGAATGCTTTGAAATCGAGGAGACCTTGGAGCGGGAGCTGGACATCCCGGTGTTCCACGATGACCAGCACGGCACCGCCATCGTGGTCACTGCTGCCCTCATCAACGCTCTGCGTGTGGTGGGCAAGAAGATGGAGGATGTGCACATCGTGCTGAACGGCCCCGGTGCTGCCGGTACTGCCATCATCAAGATGCTCATGACCGCAGGCGCAAAGGACATCATTGCAGTGGATCAGTTCGGCACCCTGTACAAGGGCTGCAACAGCGCCGAGGCCCACAAGAACTGGCTGGGCGAGGTGACCAACCCCCGTCAGATCAAGGGCGGCCTGAAGGAGGCACTGGAAGGCGCCGATGTGTTCATCGGCGTGTCCAAGCCCGGCATCCTGACCACTGAGCTGTGCAAGACCATGAACAAGGACGCCATCGTCTTTGCCATGGCCAACCCCACCCCGGAGATCATGCCGGACGAGGCCAAGGCCGGCGGCGTGCGGGTGATGGCCACCGGCCGCAGCGACTTCCCCAATCAGGTCAACAACGTGCTGTGCTTCCCGGGCCTGTTCAAGGGCGCGCTCAGCGTCCGCGCCCGGGACATCAACAATGAGATGAAGCTGGCCGCTGCCTACGCCATCGCCGACCTCATCACCGATGCCGACCGCAGCGAGGAGAACATCATCCCCGGCGCGTTCGATCCCCGCGTGGTCGAGGCTGTGGCAAACGCTGTAGCAAAGGCTGCCCGTGAGACCGGCGTTGCCCGTCTGTAAGCGGAGGAAGCGTTTATGAGAACCATTTCCGCACAGGAGATCACGGATACCGTTGCACGGCTGTGCATCGAAGCCAACACCCGCCTGCCGCAGGACGTGCAGGCAGCGCTGGACAAGGCCCGGCAGGAAGAGCCGTGGCCGCTGGCCAAGAATACCCTCGACCTTTTGTGGTCGAACCTTTCCGCCGCCAAGGAGCAAGACCTGCCCATCTGTCAGGACACCGGCATGGCCTGCGTGTTCGTGGAGCTGGGCACCGATGTGCACATCGACGGCAGCTTTGAAGCCGCCATCCATGAGGGCGTGCGCCGGGGCTACACCGACGGCTATCTGCGCAAGAGCATCGTAGCCGACCCGCTGCGCCGGGGCAATACCGGCGACAACACCCCGGCGGCCATCACGGTGCATCTGGTGGACGGCGAGGGCTGCCGCATCACGGTGGCACCCAAGGGCTTTGGCAGCGAGAACATGAGCCGCATCCAGATGCTCAAGCCCGCCGACGGCGTAGAGGGCTTCAAGAAGTTCGTGCTGGACACGGTGAAGCTGGCAGGCTCCAATCCCTGCCCGCCCATCGTGCTGGGCATCGGCGTGGGCGGCAGCTTTGACAAGGTGGCGTATCTTGCCAAAAAGGCCCTGCTGCGTCCGCTGGATGTCCCGAACCCCGACCCCTATTACGCACAGCTGGAACAGGAGCTGCTGGCCGCCATCAACGAGCTGGGCATCGGCCCCCAGGGTTTTGGCGGCAGGACCACCTGTCTGGGCCTTGCTATTGAGCAGATGCCTACCCATGTGGCAGGCCTGCCGGTGGCTGTGAATGTTTCCTGCCATGTGACCCGCCGCGCCAGCGCGGAGCTGTAAGGAGGGGAGAGCTTATGGAATACAGACTGACCACCCCCTGCACCGTGCAGGATCTTGCCCCGCTCAAGGCGGGCGATACGGTGCTGCTTTCCGGCGTGGTGTACACCGCCCGGGATCAGGCTCACAAGCGCATGACCGAAGCACTGGATAAGGGGGAAACGCTGCCCTTTGAACTTGAAGGCAGCGCCATCTACTACGTAGGCCCCACGCCGGAGCGGCCGGGCGAGGTGATCGGCTCGGCAGGGCCCACCACCAGCGGACGCATGGATGCCATGAGCCCGCGCCTGCTGGACCTTGGCAACAAGATCATGATCGGCAAGGGCAAGCGTGACGACGCCGTAAAGGCTGCGGTGGTGCGCAACGGCGCGGTGTATCTGGCCGCTCTGGGCGGTGCCGGTGCCCTGATGGCAAAGAGCGTGCAGACGCTGGAGGTCATTGCGTGGCCGGATCTTGGCTGCGAAGCGGTGCGCCGCCTGACCGTGAAGGACATGCCGCTGACGGTGATCCTGGACGCCCACGGCGGCGATCTGTACCAGTCCGGCCCGGCGGCATATCTGGAGAGCAGATAAAAGATAAACGGGCTTTGCCCTCTCCGTCTGCTCCCGTTGGCCGCATCGAACTGCTTTTTATGCAAACAAGCCAAAACCAAACCGGCTAAGATGTGGTCAAAACAGCAGATTTATGCAGAAGAAAATTGGTTTGTTTTAACAAACTTCCGCGAATTGCTTGCACATCGGTCAAAAGTGTGATATCTTGTACTATATGAAACCGTGGTGCTTTGCATCCCGGCACAGACAGGAGGCAAACATACCATGCAGATCCACCAATCCGCAGAAGATTATCTCGAAACGATCCTTATGCTCACCCAGCGGATGGGCCGTGTGCGTTCCATTGACGTTGTCAATGAGCTGGGCTTTACCAAGGCAAGCGTCAGCATTGCCATGAAAAAGCTGCGCGAGAACGGCTATATCGCGGTGGACGGCGAGGGCAACCTGACCCTGCTGGCACCGGGCCGCGAGATCGCAGAGCGTATCTATGGCCGTCACCGTCTGCTGACCCACTTCTTTATGCAGCTGGGCGTGGACGAAAAGACCGCCGCCGAGGACGCCTGTAAGGCAGAGCATATCCTGAGCGAGCAGACGCTGGAAAAGATCCGCGAGCGCGCCCTTGAGACTGACTCCGAGCTGACCAAGCCTGCCGAGTGACCGCAAAACCGGAAAATGATCCCGCTTCTTTAAAAGGAGCGGGATTTTTTGTACCCAAAAGGAGCCGCAACTTCCACTTGCATCCGGAAGCGGGGTGCGGTATTCTTATAAGATAAAAAGGTTTATTACCAGCTTCTGAGACCGGGGGGAAACAGCCATGGATGCAGACGAGATCCGCACGCTTTTGGGCGATAACATTTTTGAGCGGGCCAAGAAATACCGCAAGCGCATCCAGCAGAGCACCTGCACCGTCAACGCCGATGGCGTGCGCCACATTTCGGCCATGGTACAGGGCAGCGGCGGCAGCTATTACTATACGCAGGCATGGCTGCGGGAGAACGGCAGCTTTGTCAGTGCGTCCTGCAGCTGCCCGTATAACCAGAACGGCGAGGGCACCTACTGCAAGCACATCGGTGCGCTGTTGATGGAGGATGCGGAAAAGAATGCGCCCGCCTCCGCTGCAAAGCCGGATGCCATTCCGGGCGTGGTGCGGGGCACTGCCGGGCTGGGAACAGAGCCAGCCCGCCGCGACAGCTACGCTTCCGGTCTGGAGATGCTGTTTGGCAAAAAGTGGCACGGGGAAGCGCCGGTGTCGGACCACGAAGCCCGCAGGCTGCTGGATACCTATAAGGAAGCCGCGCTGGAGGACCTTGGCGGCGGCGAGGTGCCCCAGCGCACCGGTTTTGTCCGGCTGGAACCGGAGCTGACCCTGCTGCCCGGCGCGCAGCCATGGCTGCGGCTGCGCATTTCGGACGGCGGGCGGCAGTATGTGGTCAAGAGCATCCCGGACCTTTTGGAGAACATCGAACACGGCCGCAGCGTCAGTTACGGAAAGGCACTGGCCTTTGTGCACCGGTGGGATGCCTTTGATGAGGAGTCCCGCGCCCTTTTGCAGCTGCTGCGCCGTCAGGTGAGCGCAAGGCAGAGTCTGGATAAGGCTGCAGTGCGGGTGTATGGCGGGGCCGAGCAGGGCCCGGCAGGCGGCATGATCCTGACCGGAGAAAACTTTGACGCCCTTGTTCAGATGTATGCACACACCGGCTTTCTGGGCGGCTACGAGCTGCGGGAGGGTCTGCCCGCAGTCACCCTGACTGTGGCACGCAGCCGCGGCGGCGTGCAGGTGGAAGGCGAACCCGCACTTTCCGCTGTGCAGGGGCTGGATTATGATTATCTGTTCAGCGAGGACACCCTCTGGCGGCTGCAGCGGCCCGGCTGCACCCGCATCCTGCCTGCGCTGCAGGCGCTGGGCGGCAAGAGCCTGTTTTTTACAAACGCAGATGCCACTGCCTTTTGCAGCTATGTGCTGCCGGAGCTGGGCAGCAGGCTGAACATCGTGGACCCGGAACGCCTGCTGCTGAACCAGATCCCGCTGGAGCCGGTGGTGCAGTTCTATCTGGATGCGCCGGACAGCTTCCGCATTGAGGCCCACGCGGAATTTCTGTACGGAGAGGATAAGATCACGCCGTTTTCCCCGGCCCCGGCGGGCCTCTTGCGGGATGTGCGTGCCGAGAGTCGTGCAAAGCGGCTGCTGGCTTCCTATCTGCAGCCCGGCGTCGGCGGCAATGAGGAAGTGTACGGCACCGCCGACGAGGAAGAGATCTGTCGGCTGCTGGAAGAGGGCATCCCGGCCCTGCTGGCAGAGGGCGAAGTCTACCTGAGCGATGCATTCCGCAGCCTGCAGGCTGCACCGCCCCGCATCACGGTGGGCGTTTCGGTGCACGGCAGCGTGCTGGATCTGGAAGTGGACACCGGCGAGTTCCCGGTGGCCGAGCTGAAAGAGCTGCTGCGCTCCCTGCATCAGAAAAAGCGCTACCACCGCCTGCGGGACGGGAGCCTGCTGCGGCTGGACGACAGTCTGGAAGGGCTGGATGAGCTGAACGATACGCTGGAGCTTTCCGGTGTCCGGCTCCGGAACGGCCACGCCGAACTGCCGCTTTACCGGGCACCCAGTCTGGACTGGGCGCTCTCGGGCCAGAACGGCCTGCGCTTCAACCGCGACGATGCCTTCCGCCGCATCAGCCGCAGCTTCCATGCCGTGAAGGACAGCGAGTATACCCCGCCGGAAAGCCTGCACAACGTGCTGCGCAAGTACCAGCGGGACGGCTACCGCTGGCTGCGCACGCTGGACGGCTACGGTATGGGCGGCATTCTGGCCGATGATATGGGCCTTGGCAAGACGGTGCAGGTGCTCAGCTACCTGCTGGCCATGAAGGAATGCGGGCAGACCCTGCCCAGCCTCATCGTCTGCCCGGCGTCGCTGGTGCTCAACTGGCAGGAGGAATGCAAAAAGTTCACCCCGCAGCTCGTCTGTGTGGCGGTGGACGGCGACGCCGCCCACCGTGCCGAGCTGGCAAAGCAGTGGGCAAGCGCCGACCTTGTGGTGACCAGCTACGACCTGCTGCGCCGGGACGAAGAGCGGTATGCGGAACAGGCGTTCTATGCCTGCATTCTGGACGAAGCCCAGGCCATCAAGAACCACACCACCCAGAAATACAAGGCGGTGTGCGGGGTGAACAGCAAAGTGCGGTTCGCCCTTACCGGCACCCCGGTGGAAAACCGTCTGGGCGAATTGTGGAGCATCTTCTCCTTCCTGATGCCGGGGTATCTGCCGCCCTACAAGACCTTCTGCGCCCGGTTTGAAAAGCCCATCGTGCAGGAGGAGGACAAGGAAGCCCTGCGGCGGCTGAACCAGCTGACCGGGCCGTTCATCCTGCGGCGCATGAAGTCCGAGGTGCTCAAAGAGCTGCCGCCCAAGACCGAGAATCTCCACCGCATCGAGCTGGACGAGCAGCAGCGCAAGCTCTACCTTGCCGCTGTGGTGGACGCGCGGGAAAAGCTGCGCGCCGCCAAGCCCGAGGACAAAATGGCGGTGTTCGCGGTGCTCATGCGCCTGCGGGAGATCTGCTGCGACCCCCGCCTTGTGGCGGACAACTGGGACGGCGGCAGCGCCAAGCTGGACGCCTGCATGGAGCTGGTGACGGCTGCTGTGGAGGGCGGACACCGCATCCTGCTGTTCAGCCAGTTCACCTCCATGCTGGAACTGCTGGCAAAACGGCTGGACGAAGCGGGCGTGAGCCACTTTACCCTGCAGGGCTCCACCCCAAAGCCGGTGCGTGCGGAGCTTGTGCGCCGGTTCAACAGCGGCGAAGCGGATGTGTTCCTCATCTCGCTGCGGGCGGGCGGCACCGGCCTGAACCTGACGGCGGCAGACATCGTCATCCACTACGACCCGTGGTGGAATGTGGCCGCGCAGAATCAGGCTACCGACCGCGCCTACCGCATCGGCCAGCGCAATCCGGTGCAGGTGTACAAGCTCATTGCGCAGGACACCATTGAAGAAAAGATCGTGGAGCTGCAGCAGGCAAAGCAGGACCTTGCCGAGACGGTCACCGGCTCGGCAGACGGAGCGATCCTGTCCATGAAGCCGGAAGAATTGCTGCAGCTGTTGCAGGAAGAATAAGGAGAGACTGCCATGAAAGTCTGGGATCTGCACTGTGACACCCTCAGCGAGCTGCGCCGCGCCGAAAAGGCGGGACGGCCCAAGAGTTTTGCGCAGAACGATCTGCATATCGACCTTGAAAAATTACAGAAAGGCGATTATCTGCTGCAGTGCTTTGCAGCCTTCGTTAATCTGGACGACCCCGCCCCGGGCGCGGACCCGCTGGTGACAGCGCTGGAGGAGATCGACTGGTTCAAGCGGATCATGGCGGCATACCCGGACGCCATTGCCCCGGTGTACACGGCGGCAGACATCCGCCGGAATGCTGCGGCGGGAAAGATCAGCGGGATGCTCACCATCGAGGAAGGCGCCTGCTGCAAGGGCAGCGTGGGGGTGCTGCGCCGGATGTATGAGCTGGGCGCGCGCATGATGACCCTGACGTGGAACCACGAAAACGAGCTGGCAAGCCCGCAGCGGAACCCCGGCGGCGTGCTGGTGCCCCAGACCGAAAAGGGTCTGACCGGAACAGGCTTTGCATTTCTGGCCGAAATGGAGCGGCTGCATATGATCGTGGACGTGAGCCATCTTTCGGACAAGGGCTTCTGGGATATCGTGGAGCACGGCACCCGGCCTTTTGCGGCCAGCCACTCCAACTGCCGTGCACTGGCACCCCACACCCGCAACCTGACCGATGAGATGATCCGTGCGCTGGCAGAGCGCGGCGGCATTGCGGGCCTGAACTACTATGCGCCCTTTCTGGACGCCGACCCCACCCATCCGGAACGCTGCCGCAGCACGGCGGCGCTCATTGCGAAGCATGCGGCCCACTACAAACAGGTGGGCGGTGCCCAGATGATCGCCCTTGGCAGCGATTTTGATGGCATCGACGGCCCCCACCAGCTGAAAAATGCTGCCTTCCTGCCGCTGCTGGCGGATGCCCTGCGCAAAGAGGGCTTCACCGAGGATGAGGTGGAGGGGGTCTATTTCCGCAACGCCATGCGCTTTTTTGAGGAAAACCTGTAATAACAACGGAGAATATGCCGGTATGGATAAAAATATGACGCTGGAAAAGCGCATTGCTGCGGAACTGTACTGCTATCAGGGCAGAATGAGCGTGTTCGTGGACGACCTGCAGGGCCATACCGTGGAGGTGGGCGCGGACGAGGAATTTGAGACTGCATCCACCATTAAGGCGTTCTTTCTGGCGGCGCTGTATTTACAGGTGCAGCGGGGCAGGGCCAGCCTTACGGACGAGCTTGTCTACGAGCAGAGCCAGTTTGTGGACGGCAGCGGCATGCTGCGGGCGCTGGGTGTGGGAGCAACGCTCCGGGTGAAGGACACTGCTACCATGATGATCATTTGTTCGGACAACATCGCCACCAACATGCTCATCGACTATCTGGGGCTGGACACCATCAATGCCTGCATCCGGGAGCTGGGCTTTGCCCACACGGTGCTGCACAACCCGCTGCACTTTGACCGTTACCGCCAGCTTGGCACCACCACGCCCCGGGACTATGCGGCGCTGTTTGCCCGCATTGCAAAAGGGGAGCTGGTCAGCCGGGAAGCCAGCGCCGAAATGCTTGCCATCCTGCGCCAGCAGCACTACAATACCATGCTGACCCACGATTTTCCCCAGTATTATCTGGACTGCGAGGAGACCGGCGCGCCGGAGCTCATCTGGGTGGCCAGCAAGAGCGGCAGCATGAACGCCTGCCGCAACGATGGCGGCATCGTCCATACCCCCTACGGCGAGTATGTCATCGTGCTGATGAACAAGGACTTTCATGATATCATCGAGTACAATGAACACCCCGCCATGGTGTACGGTGCAAGGGTGTCCCGCATGATCCTGGATCAGGTGCTGGCCTGTGAGGGACGGCTGTTCCTGTCCTGAAATGCACGTGCAAAAACTGGAAAAATAGAGGGAATTATAACAATGGGTATCACGCTCTCGCCATGGATGATGGTGTTTCTCATTCTGATGACGGGCTTTGCAGGCTTTGTGGATTCGGCAGCCGGAGGCGGCGGCCTTATCAGCCTGCCGGCCTATCTGTTTGCCGGGCTGCCGCCCCACTACACCTATGCTACCAACAAATTCAGCGCCGCCTGCGGCACCACCTTTGCCACAGCCAACTTTTTCAAAAACGGTGCCATGAACCTGAAGGTGGGCGTCCTTGCAGCCATTGGCAGCTTTGCGGGCAGTGCGCTGGGGGCGCATATCGTACTGCTGCTCAGTGATGAACTGCTGCGTACCATGATGTTCCTCATCCTGCCGGTGGCAGCGGTGGTCATTTTGTGGCAGCGCGACCTGCCGGACCAGAACCGGGACGACGGCACCCTGAATCTGAAGAAGATCCTGCTGGCGCTGGGCATCGGCTTGGGCATCGGCCTGTACGACGGCATCGTGGGCCCGGGCACCGGCACCTTTGCCATCATTGCCTTTACCACCCTGATGGGCTTTGACCTGCGCACCGCCAATGGCAACGGCAAGGTGCTGAATCTTGCCAGCAACTACGCCAGCCTGTTCACCTATCTGATGAACGGTCTGGTGGTGTTCCACATCGGCATCCCCTGTGCCGTCAGCAACATTCTGGGCAACCTGCTGGGCTCCCATTTCGCCCTGAAAAAAGGTGCACGCTTCATCCGCCCCATGATGCTGGTGGTGCTGGTGCTGCTGCTGGGCAAGCTCATCTCGGACGCAGTGCTGTGAGGGCAAGGCGGAACGATTTGGAATGCGCACCGCCCTGCTTTGCGCATCAATAGCGGAAAGAATATTTTTATTTGTAGTTCCGAGGCGCTGCGGGAAAGCACTGCTGGTCTGCGCCCTCATCCGGCGCTGCGCGCCACCTTCCCCCGACCGGGGGAAGGCAACCCTCTCAGGTAAAGCCTGACGGCTTTGCCAGCTCCCCCTTCAGGGGAGGTGGCATCGCGCAGCGATGACGGAGAGGGTTCACTCCCGTTTCCCGCTGCAAAAAACAAGCCGGGCAGCCCACAGGGCTGCCCGACTTTGGTCGGATGATCTTTTTTCGGTGGTCGCTTATTCCAGCACCAGCCCTTTGTCGAAGAATGCCAGACCGAACGCGCCCGGGCCCGCGTGGGTGCCAATGACGCAGCCAATCTGCCGCACCAGCGGTTCGGGCAGATCCAGAGTATCCCGGAAGTAGTTCTGGATGGGCTGCACTTCGCGCAGGCTGGCAGAGTAGCCTGCAACCGTGGCAAAATCCGGACTGATGCCGCCCAGTTCGTCGATCTTCTTGAACAGGGCTACATAGGCACCGGGCAGGCCGCGGGCCTTGCCGGCCATGGCTACCTTGCCCTCCTTGATGGTGATGAGGGGCTTGATGCCCAGCATCCCGCCCGCGACGGCCACGGCGGCAGGCAGACGGCCGCCCTTGCGCAGATACTTCAGATCGTCGATGGCGGCAACCAGATGCAGATGCTCCTTGGCGTGCTCCAGATCGGTGGCGATCTGCACTAGCGTCTTGCCTGCGTCCCGCAGCTGTACGGCCAGGCGCACCAGCAGCGCTTCGCCCAGACACACGTTGGCACTGTCCACAAACAGCACGTTGTCCACATTAGCAAGGTCTGCAGCCAGCTTTGCGCACTGCCATGTGCCGGACAGCTCGTGGGACAGGAAGATGCCCAGCACTTCGTCCCCGGCAGCAGCGGCTTCCAGATAGAACTTCTCGAACAGTTCCGGGCTGGGCTGGCTGGTGGTGGGCAGCTTGCGGCAGGAAGCCAGATGGTCATAGTAGGCGCTGGGGGTCATGTCGATGCCGTCCCGCAGGACGACGCCGTCCTCCAGCGTCACGTTCAAAGGAATCACGGTCACGTCCAGCTGCTCTGCCTCGGCAGGCAGGATGTCGGACGCAGAATCGGTAAGAATGCGGATCATAAAAAAATACCTCCGGATCTCCGGTGAGTGAGAGCTTAAATCATGTTAGTCAACGATTTTTGATAAAAGGTCGGAAAATATTATAGCAGAACCGGCAGGGAAAAGTCAATCGTTTTCCAGTACACTCCGGCCCAAATTGCTTCGTCACAGCGCAAAATACTTGCGCAGCGGCCAATGGATGTGATAAGATAGACGCTGATTGATGCGGCAGGGAGGGCAGGGCCATGGAACGGAATGAAAAAACAAGGGCCCTGCTGGCCGCATTCGGCTGTGCGCTGGCTTACCTGCTGGCGGGCAAGGCTCTGACGGCGGTCCTGCCGCAGGTGCCGGAGGAAGCCGCCCGGATGTGGGCCTTTGTGCACCGCTGTGCCGCTGCGCCCATCGTGGAAGAACTGGTGTTCCGCGGCATCATCCAGCAGCTGGCCCGGCCGCTGGGCGAGAGGCAGGCTGTGGCTTTGCAGGCGGTGCTGTTCGCTGTGCAGCATAGGGGCCCGGCAGGCATGGCCTATGCGCTGGTGTGCGGCCTTGTGCTGGGCACACTCCGCAGCCGCACCGGAAGCGTATGGCCGGGGATGCTTTTGCATACATTGAATAATCTGCTGGTTTTTGCAGCAGGATAAAGAGGAGCCTATGACCGATTTTGAATTGATGGGCCTCGCGCTGGAGGAAGCCCGCAAGGCGGCGGCGCTGGGCGAGGTGCCAGTGGGGGCGGTAGTGGCCCGCAGGGGCGAGGTGGTCGCTGCGGCCCACAACACCCGCGAGACCGAAAAAAACGCGCTGCACCATGCAGAGCTGCTGGCCATCGATGCGGCGTGCAAAAAGCTGGGCGGCTGGCGGCTGTGGGAGTGTGAGCTGTTCGTTACGCTGGAGCCCTGCCCCATGTGCGCCGGAGCGATCCTCAACAGCCGGGTGCGGCGGGTGGTATACGGTGCGGCAGACGCCAAGGCGGGCTGCTGCGGCAGCGTGACCGACCTGTTCGCCCTGCCCTTCAACCACCATCCGGTGGTGGAAAGCGGTCTGCGTGCCGAGGAGGCACAGGCGCTTTTGCAGGCGTTTTTCAAAGACCTGCGGGCACGGCTTGCGGCAAAGCCGAAGTGGAAACCGCCGGTACAGCCGGGGCAGAATATGAAAAAACCGTAAAAAAGTGGAAGCTGCGTGAAAAAGCAGGCGGCTTCCACTTTCTTTTTTCGGCAAATTGTGCTATATTATTTAATGGTGTTTTGTCGAAACCCATCTTGCGCACCTGCCTGTCACGCCAAGCGCCGGACTTTGACCGGAAAAGAAATGGACGTTGACCGGGGGCGATGGGCGGCAGAATATCTCCTGCACGGCGCACAGCTGCTGTGCAGAGAACACGACAGGAGGACCATACTCTTGTACGAAGATGAATTTGAACTGACGTTCAATCTGTCGGGCGAGGAGCCGCAGCCGGAACAGGCTGCGCAGGAACCGCCCGCAGCGCCAAAGCCGAAGGCGGCACCGGCAGCATCTGCGGTGGACGAACCCACCCGGGTGATGGTGCTGGAAAAACCTGCGCCGCAGCCGGTCCCGGAGCCGGAGACGCCAGAACCGCCGCAGGAGCCGGAAAAACCGGCAGCCGAAGAGGCAGCTGCGGCGCGTCCGTCTGCGGGCAATGGCCGGGGCGTTCTGATCTCCGGCGGTGACCGGGGCATCGGTGCGGCTGCGGCCCGGGCGTTTTATGAGGCCGGTTTCCGCGTGGCGGTGCTGTACCACAGCAACGCCGAAGCCGCTGCAGCACTGGAAAAGCAGCTGCCCGGCATTACTGCCGTGCAGTGCGATGTGGCGTCCCGCGCCAGCTGCGAGCTTGCATTCCGCACCGCAGAGCAGGCGCTGGGCCATGTGGATGTACTGGTGAGCAATGCGGGCATTGCCCAGCAGAAGCTGTTCACCGACATCACCCCGGAGGAGTGGCAGCACATGCTGGATGTGAACCTGACCGGTGCATTCCACCTGTGTCAGCTGGCGCTGCCGGGCATGATCCGCCGCAAGGCCGGACGCATCCTGACGGTGAGCAGTATGTGGGGTCAGACCGGCGGCAGCTGCGAAGTGCACTACTCCGCAGCAAAGGCGGGCCTGATCGGCCTGACCAAGGCTTTGGCCAAAGAAGAAGGCCCCAGCGGCATCACAGTGAACTGTGTTGCGCCCGGGGTCATCGATACCGATATGATGGCAGCGTTCACCGCCGAGGATAAGGCGGCGCTGGCCGAGGAGACCCCGGTGGGCCGTCTTGGCAGCGCAGATGAGGTGGCAAGGCTGCTGGTGTTTCTGGCGGGCGAGGATGCCGGCTACATCACCGGACAGGTGTTCGGTGTGAACGGAGGACTTGTGATCTGATGCGCGGGAACACGTTATTACAGGATTTTCCCCGGAGCAAGAAGGAGAGAGCAAAATGGGCATGACTTTAAAGGAACTGTTGACGAAAGGCGAAGGCACCATTTCGGCCAAGGAGGCCAAGGCGCTGGCTGCGCAGTGCAGAATGGATGAGGAAACGCTCTATACCCTTCTGGAAGAACGCGGGATCAAGGTGCTGGAAGAGGACACGGAGCCGATGCTGGATGTGGACAGCATCATGGCGGAGGTGGAGAGCGCCGAGAACAACAACGATGATCTGGGCATCACAGAGGACGAGGACGAGCAGAGCGAGGAGAACCCCGCAGACCTGAAGGCTGCCATGGACGAGCTGCTGGACGACCCCGTGAAGAACTACCTCAAGCAGATCGGTCAGATCCCGCTGCTGAGCGCCGAGCAGGAGGTGGAGCTGAGCCGCCGCATCCATGCCGGTGCCGAGGCGGCGCATATCCTGCAGGCCGACCGTCAGAAGTACGGCGGGCCGGAGTACATCAAGAAGAACAGCGCCCGCTTCTCCTTTGAAGAGGACGAGAACAGCCGCAGCTATACCGAGGATCTGGACGAGGAAGGCAACGAGAAGCCCACCGAGGATGCCGAGGAAAAGGCCGCAGAAGAGGAAGCCATGGAGGCCGTGGAGAACGGCCCCCTGACCGACGAAAAGCGCGCAGAGCTGCTCAAGACCCGCCGCGACGGCCTGAACGCCCGCCGCAGCCTGAGCGAGGCGAACCTGCGTCTGGTGGTGTCCATTGCCAAGAAGCATGTGGGCCACAATCTGGCATTTCTGGATCTGATCCAGGAGGGCAACATCGGCCTGATCAAGGCTGCGGAGAAGTTTGACTGCGACCGTGGATTCCGCTTCTCCACCTATGCGACCTGGTGGATCCGTCAGGCCATCACCCGCGCCATTGCGGATCAGGCCCGCACCATCCGTATCCCGGTGCACATGGTGGAGACCATCAACCGGATGCGTCAGGCCACCAACCAGCTGGTGTACCAGAACGGCCACGAGCCGACCCCGGAAGAGCTGGCAAAGGCCATGGATATGAGCGTGGAGCGCGTGCGTGAGATCCAGCGCATGGCACAGGAGCCGGCAAGTCTGGAAAGCCCCGTGGGTGAGGAAGAGGATTCCTCTCTGGGCGATTTCGTCGCAGACGAAAATGCCGAAGCCCCCGGCAAGGCCGCAGACCGCGCCATGGTGGCACAGCAGATCAATCTGGCGCTCAAGAGCCTGACCCCCCGTGAGGAAAAGGTCATCCGCCTGCGTTTTGGTCTGGACGATGGCCGCCCCCGCACGCTGGAAGAGGTGGGCCGCGACTTTGGCGTTACCCGTGAGCGCGTGCGCCAGATCGAGGCAAAGGCCATCCGCAAGCTGCACAGCCGCAAGTGCCTGTCCCTGCTGAACGGTCTGATCGAGTGATAAAGTAAAACTCCTTCAGTCATCGCTGCGCGATGCCAGCTCCCTCAGAGAGGGAGCCCTTGGCAAAACCGGAAAGTTGTCCGTACTGCCAAAGGCCCCATCTCCGAGGGGGCTGTCTGCGTAAGCAGACTGGGGGAGTTTTTGCGTAAAAACCGACTTTTTGCGAAAGACGCAAACTATTTTGCAAAAAACACTTGCAAAACAGCAAAAACTGTGGTATTATGATTGAGCTGTGATTGTGCTGCTATAGCTCAGTTGGTAGAGCGCATCCTTGGTAAGGATGAGGTCTCCAGTTCGAATCTGGATAGCAGCTCCAGCTCAGACGCCTCGAAGCGGAAACGCTTCGGGGCGTTTTTGTCGTATAAAAGCCGGACGGACAAAATAAAAACCGGCTGTCGGCTCGCAGAACCGCGAGACCGGCAGCCGGAATGGGAGGCTTATGCAGTTAGGCGGTCAGGCTCAGAAATCCACTTCGGTGTCGTAGTAGCAGCACTTGAGTAGCTTTTCCATCTCTTCCCGACTGGGCTGGCGGGGGTTGGAGCCGGTGCAGGCATCGGCAATGGCGTTCTTTGCGATCTCGGGCAGGCGCTGCAGGAACACGTCCTCCGGCACAAAGCCCTGCTCGGCGGGGTAGGAGTCCGGGCCGTAATGCTGGATGCAGTGGGGGATGTTCAGCGCATCGTTCATGCCGCGCAGATACTCGATGAGCAGCGTTACCTTCTCGTCATCGTTGGCACCGCCCAGCTTCATCTCGTCTGCAATGACGCCGTAGCGCTTCTTTGCTTCGGGGTCCTTGGCGTTGAACGCGATGACCTTGGGCAGATACATGGCGTTGGCGGCACCATGGATGATGTGTGCGCCGTAGTCCGCAAAGGCAGCGCCGGTCTTGTGGGCCATGGAGTGCACGATGCCCAGCAATGCATTGGAGAAGGCCATGCCGGCCAGACACTGGGCGTTGTGCATGGAGTCACGCTTGGACATGTCGCCGTTGTAGCTGTCCACCAGATCGCCCTGGATCATGCGGATGGCAAAGATGGCCAGCGGGTCGGTGTAGTCGCAGTGTGCGGTGGAAACGTAGGCCTCAATGGCGTGGGTCATGGCGTCCATGCCGGTGTGGGCCACCAGCTTTTTGGGCATGGTCTCGGCCAGATCCGGGTCTACGATGGCCACGTCGGGCGTGATCTCAAAGTCCGCGATGGGGTACTTGATGCCCTTCTGGTAATCGGTGATGATGGAGAAAGCCGTCACCTCGGTAGCGGTGCCGGAGGTGGAGGAAATGGCACAGAAGTGGGCTTTGCGGCGCAGCGGCGGGATGCCGAACACCTTGCACATCTCTTCAAAGGTGATCTCGGGATACTCGTACTTGATCCACATGGCCTTGGCGGCATCGATGGGAGAGCCGCCGCCCATGGCGATGATCCAGTCCGGCTCAAATTTCAGCATGGCCTCAGCACCGCGCATGACGGTCTCCACCGAGGGATCGGGTTCGATGCCTTCAAACAGCTCTACTTCCATGCCTGCTTCCTTCAGGTAGGAGACCGCACGATCCAGAAAGCCGAACCGCTTCATGGAGCCGCCGCCCACGCAGACGATGGCCTTTTTGCCGGTAAAAGTCTTCAGGGCTTCCAAAGCGCCCTTGCCATGGTAAAGATCACGGGGCAGGGTAAAACGAGCCATAGTAGTTACCTCCAAAAGTTCCAATACTCTCTATGCGGCCAGACTGCCGCCAAATGCATTATGTTAATTGTATAACAACTGAACGGTGACATCAATTGACGGCAACGGAAGAAAGTTTCCGCTGCTTTTGGGCAGAGTAGACAACCAGATGGATGCAACAAAGGACCGTAAACAAAAAAACACCCCGAAGTCCTAAGACTTCGAGGTGTCTGCGCATGGAGCTGCTATCCAGATTCGAACTGGAGACCTCATCCTTACCAAGGATGCGCTCTACCAACTGAGCTATAGCAGCAAATGGCGACCCGGATCGGGCTCGAACCGACGACCCCCAGCGTGACAGGCTGGTGCTCTAACCAACTGAGCTACCGGGCCATGATCGCTCAAGTTTCGTGCGGTGCTTACCGCCGGAACGTGCTTTATTATATCGAAAAACCGCCTGCTTGTCAAGCGTGAATTTCAAAAAATTGCAAAAAAGCAAAAAACATGCTGTTTTCCTCTCCAGCCCCTTCCCGTGAAAAAGTGTTCCGGAACACGAACATAAAAATGATATTTCCGCTGAAAATGGCCAGAGCGAATGCGGAGGCCATTCTAAATGGTTCGACCTTGCCGCAGGCGTACAAAAACAAACCGCACAGGCTCCGAAGAACCTGTGCGGTTATGGCAGGGGTAGTAAGTTTCGAACTCACGGCACGCGGTTTTGGAGACCGCTGCTCTACCAGCTGAGCTATACCCCTATAGGCATTCGCTGAATGCTTAGTTATTATAGCCGATGCAAAGGCGAATGTCAAGCATTTCTTTCAAGATTCAGGTGTTTTTCGTGCCGCAGCTGCAGCAGCCCTCTTTTTTGTCTGCGGTGGGCAGCTGACGGGCAAGCTGCTCCAGCGTTACACTGTCGATATACTGGTTGATGACCTCGTCAAGGCCGGTCCAGAACGGCAGGGTGAAGCACTGCTCCCACATGGGGCACTCGTTGGTCTCGCTGCCAAGGCAGGGAATGGGGGCCACACTGCCCTCGATGGCGCGCAGGATCTCACCGGCGGTGTAGGCGGCGGGGGCTTTGGTCAGGCGGTAGCCGCCCTGACTGCCGCGCTCACTCTTGACAAGGCCTGCCCGGGCCAGCGGCGTGACGATCTGCTCCAAATATTTCAGGCTCAGGTTCTGCCGCTCACTGATCTCCTTCAGGCTGACGGTGGTGCCCGGCGCATAGCGCGCCAGCTCGGCCATCAGGCGCAGGGCGTAACGGCTTTTGGTCGAAAATTTCATGGCGATCCTCTCCTTATTGCTTTCTATAGTATAGCACGTTGCTCGGATTTTGCAAAGGTATCCTCTTGTGCAAACAAAAAAGGTCTGCTATCATAGGATGGATAAGAGGATAACATAAGGAGTGAGAGTATGACTGAGAAGATCACTGCTGCCGACGCCATCCGTCTGCTGGATGCACACGAGGCAACCGCCGTGGACGTCCGGGAGCCGGACGAATTTGCTGTGGGCCACATTCCGGGGGCAAAGCTGCTGCCGCTGGGTCAGGTGCTGAGCCGTGCCGCCGAGGTGCTGCCGGATAAGGATGCCATGTGGCTCATCTACTGCCGCACCGGCCGCCGCAGCGCCGATGCCGTGCAGAAGCTGGAATCGCTGGGCTACACCAATCTGCGGGATCTGGGCGGCATCCTGAGCTGGCCCTACGAGATCGAGGGAGATTTTGAGGGACATTTTTAAGTAAAAAGGGCAGGCGGGCTTGCCCTCTCCGTCACGGCTTACGCCGTGCCACCTCTCCCAGAGTGAGAGGCCTTGGCAGTCCGGTCAACTTTTCGGTTTTGCCAAAGGCTCTCCCTTTGGGAGAGCTGTCACCGAAGGTGACTGAGAGGGCGAGCCAGGTAAAGTTTGAGACTGCCGTTTTCCTCCACGCCCTACCCGTGAAAATGGAATAGCGGAACGCCCGCAGACGTTCCGCTATTCCGGATTAAAAATCCAATTCCGCTAAAAATATCCAGCAACGACGACGACCGCCGCCAGTGGCGGAAACAGGGAGGAGTTGTTGGGGCAGCGGCCAGCAAGACGCGAGTGCCACATAAGGCACGAAGCGGATGCTGGGTGCCGCAACCCGTAAGCAGCGGAGGATATTCCAGATCATCCCACGAAAAGCCGCCGTGTACTTTATATAAAAAGCAAACGATCCTACCAGAGAGAAAGGAAACCACGCCATGTCGTTCCATGCAAAAGACTTTGCCGGCAGCCACTGCGGCTGCCGCTATCAGCAGGATTACCGCCCCACCCTTGGCCGGGACGGCAAAAAGGAATCCGGTACGCTGGAGGTCATCAAGTTCTACTATGATGGCGCTATCCGGTTCGAGCAGCACTGCTACGGCGAAGCGGCTACCTTCGTGTTCGGCGTATGGGCGTCCGGCATGGACGAGGACGGCACCCTGCACTGGGTGCTGCCCGACCGCCGCAAGAGCTACTACGATGAGGCGTATCTGCCCCAAAAGCTGGACCGCGTGGACGAACAGGGAAATCTGTACTTCGACGGCGGCGTTTTTCCCTGGAAGCTGGCAGACGATTTTGCCGAGGATAAGCGCTGGGGCTACCCCAAGTGGAAGGTGTTACTGGGAAAACTGACCGGAAAGGGCAAAAAAGGTGACTGAATCACGAAAATCCAGTATTCATATTGACATACTAGGGAATGATATGGTATAACTTATCCGTTGAAAGGATTCCGCATCTGCACAGGGCATTCAAGGCTCCTGCAGACGCGTTCAATAAGAAAGGATCATTCCTATGGAAAACATGGAAAAAGTGGTTTATCTGGATAATGCTGCCACCACTCCCTGTGCTCCCGAGGCACTGGAATTGATGGTCAAAGCCCTGAGCGGTGCCTGCGGCAACCCCAGCAGCCATTACAGTGTGGGCTATGAGGCTAAGGAATTCGTGGACACCGGCCGTGCGCAGGTAGCAAAGGCCATCAATGCAAGTCCGGCTGAGCTCTTCTTTACCAGCTGCGGCTCCGAGGCCGACAACTGGGCCGTAAAGGGCACTGCCTTCACCAAGGCACGCCAGAACAAAAAGCACCTCATCACCAGCGCCTTTGAGCACCATGCCATCATGCACAGCATGGCTGCACTGGAGCGCATGGGCTTTGAAGTGACCTATATCAAGCCCACCGCCGAGGGCTACATCCGCCCTGAGGACGTGGAAGCTGCCATCCGTCCCGATACCGCGCTGGTCAGCATTATGATGGCCAACAACGAGATCGGCACCATCCAGCCCATCAAGGAGATCGCCGAGGTCGCTCACAAGCACGGTGTCTGGATGCACACCGACGCGGTGCAGGCTGTGGGTGCCATCCCCGTGGATGTGAAGGAGCTGGGCGTGGATATGCTGTCCATGAGCGCCCACAAGTTCAATGGCCCCAAGGGCATGGGCGCACTGTACTGCCGCAAGGGCGTATGGCCCCAGAACCTGATCGATGGCGGCAGTCAGGAGGCCCGCCACCGTGCAGGCACCGAGAACGTGGCCGGTATTGCTGCTATGGGCAAGGCACTGGAGATCGCCACGGCGCATCTGGATGAGCGCATGGCCCACGAGAGCGAGCTGCGCGATTACGTCATCGACCGCGTCCTCAAGAACATCCCGGAAGCCCGCCTGAACGGCGGCCGCAGCCCCCGTCTGCCCAACAATGTAAACATCAGCTTCCCGGGTCTGGAGGGCGAGACCATCCTGCTGGATCTGGATATGCACGGCATCTGCGCCTCCACCGGCTCTGCCTGCAACTCCGACAGTCTGGACCCCAGCCACGTCCTGCTGAGCATCGGCGTGCCTGAGGAGATCGGCCACGGCTCCATGCGGTTCACCTTTGGCCCGCAGAACACCATGGAAGAAGCAAAATATCTGTGCGACGTGCTGGAGGAGGTCATTCCCCGCCGCCGTGCTATGAGTTGTATGTGGCTGCAGGGCCAGAACACGGCCCGCCAGTTCAGCCTGAAGGGAGAGCAGTAATTATGGCAAGCATGTATAGCGCAAAGGTCATGGAGCATTTTGCAAATCCGCACAACGTGGGTGAGATCCCCGACGCAAACGGCGTGGGCGAAGTGGGCAACCCCAAGTGCGGCGACATCATGCGCATGTACCTGAAGATCGAGAACAACGTGATCGTGGATGTCAAGTTCCTCACCTTCGGCTGCGGTGCCGCTATCGCCACCAGCAGCATGGCCACCGACCTCATCAAGGGCAAGACCATCGACGAGGCCCTCAAGCTGACCAACAAGGCCGTTGTGGAAGCTCTGGAAGGTCTGCCTCCCATCAAGGTGCACTGCTCTGTTCTGGCCGAGCAGGCCGTCAAGGCTGCTCTGTCCGACTACTACCGCCGTCAGGGCATCGATCCGGAACCCATCGTGGGTAAGCTCGAAGAGGACTGCGACCACTGCGAGAGCTGCGGCCACTGATCCCCCGCATTATGGAAGCCTGCTATTGGACAATGTGCCCGATGGCAGGCTTCTTTTTTGTGGAAATGGGAATCCTTTACAGTATATTGAAAAATGATATAATAGAGAAAAGATTGCTGCCTTTTCAAAAAAAGGAGGAAATATGAAAAAATGCAAACTTGCGGCGATGGCATGGTTAAGTGTGTGTATTGTTCTGTTTACTTCCTGTGGCAATTCTGCGGGGGTGTCTGCTGGTTCCACTAGCGAGGTGAAAAGTACAGCTGTAAGCGAAAGCACAGCGGAAGAAAAACAGCCCTATGAGATACTTCGTGAGAAAGAAGATGAAACAAAACAGATTGCGGCAGACGAAGAACAGCAGGTAAAAGAACTTCAAGATGCGCTGAATGCGGTTAATTTCTATTATGAAGAATTTGACGGCGGTGATGCTCTGATGGGGGTAAGCCCCAATTGCGAAAATAACGAAAAACAGGGAAAAAGTTGCATTGTCCCAGTTATTTATGTTTTTGGTCCGTCGGTGGACCCAATAGCATGTATAGGGTTTAATTACATAGGTGATACGTATCTGGATATGGATACGGTTGAAATTGATACGGATAACTATAGATATACCTATGGAAACACAACATTTATAACTGATGTTCAGAAGGACAAGCTGACAATATCTCCGAACGGCGATGAAAAAACAGAAGAGGCTGCAATTCGCCTTGTGACAGAAGATGATTTGGATGCATTGGTAGATATTGTAGAGTCAGAAGAAGTTGAGCTGACATTCGCAAAATACAACACCGCAAAGCCGGTTTTCGTAGAATGCGAAATGCCGGAAGGAGATAGACAGGCTATCACAGATGTATTGAATGCGTATTACCTGTATCTGAATGCCAGCGAGAAGGTGCGTGCAAAAGCACTTGCAGATATTTCGTATACAGAAGTTGAATCGTGAATAGGAGGAGATAAAAATGCGGAGAAAAATTTCAGTGATCCTTGTAACAGTGCTGATAATGCTGACGGTAATGCCAATGGGGGCTTTTGCGGCAGTGCCTTCGGTACAGGAAGTGGAAACGCTGATTGCACAGATCGGGACAGTCACGCGCGAGAACCGCAGTGCAGTTGAAAATGCTGTCAATGCTTATAACCAGTTAGACGATGCTTCTAAAGCGGGCGTGTCAAATTTTGATGTGCTGGCCGAAGCACAGCAGATTCTTGGCATCAAGGACGCGCTGGCGAAATTGAATGTCGAACACGACAGAGTAGAAAATAATTACACAATATCGGATTCTTATGCTGAGAGTACGCTGAATACAGGGCTATGTATGGTTGCACCGAGCATTTGTGTTTATGGTGACAGGGACGAACTGGTTTTAATGATTTCTTTTGTCTATGTTGGAGATGAACTCCTAAATGCAAATAGGGTCATCGTGCGAGCAGGGGATAACAAATATACTTATGATCAAGATGCCTTTAGTGTGATCGGCCGAGATGTTTGTAAAATCAATACGGGTAAACTCAAATGGGTGGAGGGTTTTTTAACAAGAGCAGAAGATTTCGATATTGAACTGCTGCGGGATGCATTAAGTTCACAGGAAGCAATTTTCCGATTTAGCGGATATCAGAACTATGACTATGTATTAACGCAGCAAAATCGTCAGGCTATCACGGATGTGCTGAATGCCTACAATCTTATGTGCTCTGTCAGCCCGGACGTATTGCGCAAAGCGCTGGCATGACTTTTGAACTGTGAGAACAGGCCGTTTTGAAAAGTCGGCACTGTTGTATCCTATCCGATTTGTAATAAACTTACCATAAAATATCATAAGTTTATAAAAACGCCCTGTTCACCTGCTCGTTCATGAAAAATTCATATATTGTTCAGAATGAGTTCACCACTTTTCGGTATAAGTAGGGCAACACAGGCGCAAAGAGCGCCGAACTCCCACGGAAGCGGACGAAGAACAGGGCAAAGAATGGGTTCGCGGCACCCACTGCAAAGCGGATGCGTCGGCTCCGGAAAACGTCCCGCCGCACAGGAAAGGAAACGAGTTAGTATGAAAATTGGTTTTTGGGAACTTGTCGTCATCGTGATCGTGGCGTTCGTGTTCATCGGCCCGGATCAGCTGCCCGTCTACGCAAAGAAGATCGGCAAGATGCTGCGTGAACTGAAAAAGTACACCGGCGCTGCTTCTGAGGAGATCCAGAAAAACGTTGTGGAGCCGCTGAATGAGATCCAGGCTCCCCTGAAGGAAGCCGTTGCCCCGCTGACCGATATCAAGAAGGATATCGACAACAGCGTCAAGGATGTGACCAAGAGCTTTACCGGTATCGGCAAGACCAGCAAGGAGGAAGCTGCCAAGGCAGAAGCTGCCGAGGAAGTGACCGAGCTGATCGAGGAGCCGGTGGAAGAGCTGGAAGAGGACGCTGCACCTGCCGCCAAGGCCGAGGAGAACGCTCCCGCTGAGGAAACCGCTGCACCTGCCGAAAAGGCCGAAGAACCCACTGCCCCGGTTGAAAAGGCTGAGCCTGCCGCTGCACCCGCAGAGGAAAAGGCCGAGCCTGTTGCAGAAGCGGCTCCCGCACAAGAAGCTGCCGAGGCTGCTCCTGCGGCCGAGCCGGTGGAGGAAGACCCTCGTCAGAATGATGTTCTGCCGAAGGACTGATTACTTACTGGATGCACCCGCGCCCGCGGTTGCCTGATACATGCAATAAGCCCGCCACGCGGCGCGGCAAAGTAAAAAAGGAGATTTTTATTATGCGTATTGGTACTAACGAACTGCTGATCATCCTGGTCGTCGCTCTGCTGATCTTTGGACCCAAGAACCTGCCGAAGCTGGGCAAGATGTTCGGCAAGACCATCAACGGCTTCAAGAAGGGCATGGAGGACGAGGAAGGCTCCTCCGATGATTCCGAGGAGAAGACCGAGAAGAAGGTTTCCAAGAAGGACGAAGACGAGGAGTAATTGTGGCTACGAACGTTAAGCGCAAAAAGAAAAAAGCCGAAGTAATGGCAGAGGACGGCAGCATGACACTGACCGGCCATCTGAAAGAACTGCGGAACAGGCTGATCATCTGCGCGGTGGTGTTCGTGGTGGGTGTTGTGGTCTCGCTGGCATACGCCGACCGTCTGATCGATCTGCTCACTGCCATGGGCCGCGACTATTACGAGTTTGTTTCCATTGCCCCGCAGGAAAAGCTGATGCAGTATTTCCGCGTCTCCATTCTGGCAGGCGTGGTGGTCACCGTTCCGGTGGCGTTCTACCACATTTATGCATTTGCAAAGCCCGGCCTGAAAAAGAGCGAGAGCTTCTTCTTCAAGATGGTCATGCTGCTGGGCCTGATCCTGTTCTGCGTGGGCGTGCTGTTCGCCTACAAGCTCATGATGCCCTTCATGCTGCGTTTCCTCAGCACCGGCATCGAGGGTGCAGAGTACATCCAGACCACCACCAGTATCGAGAGCTATGTCAACCTCTGTCTGACCATGTTCATCATTTTTGGCTGCGTGTTTGAGATGCCTCTGATCACCATCATCCTGTCCAAGATGGGCATTATCAACCCGCAGCTGCTCAAGCAGGTGCGCGGCATTGCCATCGTGATCATCTTCTTCATCGCAGCTGTTGTCACCCCGCCGGATATCGTGTCTCAGTGCATGGTGGCCGGCCCCATGGTGCTGCTGTACTTCATCAGCATCTTCCTGAGCGGCATCTTCTATAAGCCGAAGGAGGACGATGATGACGAAGAGGATGACGAGGATGAGGGCGAGGACGAAGAGTAAGCTCTGACTTCAGGTTTTCTGTTTTATCATTGCAAAAGCAAAGGCTGCTGCGCCGTCAGGGTGCAGCGGCCTTTTTGTATGTGGAAAATGTTTCCGGTGCAGAGCGTAATCGCGTGGGAGCGGGTTTGTGTTTAACGCTTGCATTATCTGCTGTTTGCCGCCGCGCCCCTTCCCGTGAAAAAGCAAATCAGGAAAATCCGCAGATTTTCCTGATTTGCAAATATAAAAATAATTTTTCCGCTATTATAGCAGTGGCGACGACTGCGGCCTGCGGCCAAAGACTTCCCCCGGCCGGGGGAAGATGTCGCATAGCGACAAAAGAGGGAATGCAGGGAGGAGCTGTTGGGGCCGTGGCCAGCAGGATGCAAGGCCCGCTCAAGGGCCGTAGCAGACGCTGGGTGCCACAACTCGTCCAAAGCGAACGCGGCGGCAATTCCAAATCGTTGCTGCTCAGTCTATACAAGCCACTCGCCCTGTGCTAGAATGAAACCAACAAATCAAAGGCGGTGAAACCATGCACCCACTCCCGGAATATCCTCGCCCGGCCATGCGCCGGGACAGCTATGAGAACCTGAACGGCCTGTGGAAGTACGCCATTACCCAGACAGCTGAATACCCCGCTGCGTGGGACGGCAGTATTCTGGTGCCCTACTCGCCGGAAACAAAGGCCTCCGGCGTGGGCCGCACCCTCCAGCCCGGCCAGTGGCTGCACTACCACTGCACCTTTGCTCCCCCTCCGGGAGAAGGGGGCCGGGTGCTGCTGCACTTCGGCGCAGTGGACTATGCCTGTGCGGTGCAGGTGAACGGCCATCTGGTGGGCGGCCATCGGGGCGGCTACTGGCCCTTCACACTGGATGTCACCGCCCAGCTCAACGATACGGGCCGCAACAGCCTGTGGGTGGCCGTGCAGGACCCCACGGACAGCGGCACGCAGGCCCGGGGCAAGCAGACCCTGAAGCCCGGCGGCATGTTCTATCCGGCCCAGAGCGGCATCTGGCAGACGGTCTGGCTGGAGCGTGTGCCGGAAAACTACATCCAGTCGCTCACGGTCACGCCGGACTACGATGCCCGCACCGTGACCGTGAAAGCCCATGCTTCCATGCCCGGCGGTGCGGTGAACCTGTGGGCCGTGGTGCGGGCCGGGGGTGTGACCATTGCCGAGGACTGGGGCAGCGACGAAGCGGACCGGGACGGCGAGGTGACGCTGAACATCCCGGAGGAACATTTCTTTCCGTGGAGCCCGGATACCCCGTTTTTGTATGACCTGACCGTGGGCACTACACAGGGAGAGGAGGAACAGTTCGACACCGTGCACAGCTACTTTGCTCTGCGCAAGTGGAGCTGTGAGCCGGACGCGCGGGGCGTGCTGCGCTTCTGCCTGAATGGAAAGCCCATCCTGCTCAACGGCCTGCTGGATCAGGGCTACTGGCCGCAGGGCCTGTATACCCCGCCTTCCGATGCGGCGGTGGAGCGGGAGCTGAGCGAGGTGAAAGCGCTGGGCTTCAACCTGCTGCGCAAGCACGCAAAAATCGAGCCGGAGCGCTGGTATTACCACTGCGACAGGCTGGGCCTTGTAGTCTGGCAGGACATGGTGAACGGCGGCAGCGCCTATAACCTGTGGTTCGTCACCTACCTGACCAATGTGCTGCAGCCACTGCTGCGCTGCCTGCCCGATGCAAAACCTCTCTGGGGCCTGCTGAGCCGTGGAAAGGAAAGCAGCCGGGAAGAATACCGCCGGGAGCTGGAAGCCACGGTACAGGCGCTTTCCGGCCATCCCTGTGTCGGCTGCTGGGTGCCTTTCAACGAAGGCTGGGGCCAGTTTGACGCGGCCGGGGCAGTGCAGGCCATCCGCACGCTGGACGATACCCGCCTTGTGGACGAGGCCAGCGGCTGGTATGATCAGGGCGGCGGAGATGTGTGCTCCATCCACAATTATTTCTATCCGCTGCATGTAAAGCCCGGAAAGCGCACTGTGGCCCTGAGTGAATACGGCGGCATTGCATGGCCCATGCCGGGGCACGAAGCACCGTGCAAAACCTACGGCTATGGTACAGCAAAGAGCCGCGCAGACCTGACGGCCCGCTGCAAAAAGCTGCAGTTGGGCACAGTGCTGCCCCAGCTGAAAAAAGGACTCTCGGCGCTGGTGTATACCCAGCTGACGGATGTGGAGGATGAGGTGAATGGGCTTTTCACCTATAACCGGGCCGAGATCAAGCCGGACGCGAATGCCGTCCGTTCGGTGAATGCTGCCCTTGCCGCAGAGTTCGCGAAAGTGACGCGGTGAAAGAAAAGCGGTCTCGCCCAGCGATGACGAAGAGGGCGAGCACGCTAAACAATAAAAACCGCCTGCGGTTTTCCACGATGCTTTTGCAAACGGTGGAAAGCCACAGGCGGCTCTTTTTTTCATAGAGGCTTTCAGCTGTTGGCGCTGCTGTTCACGATCTTTTTGGCGGGCAGCTTGTTCATGGCGGAGCTGTTCAGGCTGTGGGCCAGTTCTGCACCGCTGGAAGCCAGTGCATCGTCCAGCTCGCTGCCCTTCATATCGCTCAGGACCTGCTCCCGCAGATCGTCCAGAGAGGATACGCTCAGCGGGTCCACACGCACCAGCAGGAGCAGGGTGTAGCCGTTGATCTGCACGGCAGCGGCTTCGCCGTAGGAAAGGCTGCGCAGAGCATCGGCAGCACCGTCCTGCGTAAAGGTCGAAGCAACATCGCTTTCGGTCAGCAGCTCGGTCTGGACGCTGGCGTTGTCGTCGGAAGTTTCGCCGTCCAGCACAGCGTAGATGTCCGGCAGGGCATTCTGTGCGGCCTCATGCAGGGCACTCACCTGATCCGAGACCGTCTCGCCGCCTGCAGCGTTGACGCTGTCGGCAGCAGTCTGGGCCAGCCGGAGCATTTTGGTCTTCTGGTCGTCGTTCGCAAAGGCATAGGTGCTGGTGTTGTACAGCGGGATGCTGATGTAGCAGATCTCGTACATGCTGTCGTCCAGATGGCTGGTCAGCTCGTCGTTCTCCACCGGAGTCTCGCCGTCCGGGCCGTAGACCATATCCAGCAGAGCGGTGTGCTCCACCTGCAGGCGCTCGTAGGCCTTGATGGTCTCCAGACCGATGCCGTTGGCGGTGTAGGTGCCGCCGTACTGGTCCATCATCTGCTGGGCATAACGGTCGGCAGTGGCGATCTGCTCGTCGGTCAGCTCACCGCCCAGCGCCTTGAAGCGGGCATCCACAGCAGCCAGCGTTTCCAGCGTCTGCTGGGTCTGCTGGGCCACGTAGTCGCTGACCACGGCGGTCTCGCCGCTGTCGGAGTCGGTGGTGATCGTCTCCTTCAGAAAGGCTTTTACATCCGAGGCATCCTGATCGCTGTCGGCCAGCTGTGCCGCCTGCTGATAGGCTCCGTACTGGGCCAGCAGATACATGCCGGAGGTGATCTCAAAATCACCGATGCTGCCCACGGTGTCCGGGGTGGAAATGGTGCAGCCTGCAAAGCTGAAGGTGAGTGCCAGCGCGCAGACCAGTGCAAAAAGTTTCTTTTTCATGGTAATGCTCCTAGTATTTGATGATTGATAGGCGAGGACGCTGCAGATCATTTGCTGTCTTTTGCTTTTTCTCCGCCATTCAGGATCTCTGCCATCGCCTTGAGGATGCTCTGCAGCAGCTCCAGCGGCTTTTCGTCGGGCTGCAGGGTGACAGAAAGATAGGGTCGGTTGCCTGCACCGGCGGTGACGCGGCCGTTGAAGGCTACCAGCAGGCCCCGGATCATGGGCAGATCCAGACTTTCCAGCTGCAGGGTGAGGGTGTCCTTTTTCTGGGTCACTTCGGTCACGCCCACAGCGCTGGCCTGCACGCGCACCAGCGACACGTTCACCAGATCGCTCACCGAGGGCGGCGGGTCGCCGTAGCGGTCGATGAGCTCGTCCAGCACATCGGCGGCATCCTCTGCCGTCTGGATGGCGGCAATGCGTTTATAGGCTTCAATGCGGCCCGGGCCGTCTGCAATATATTTCTCCGGGATGAAGGCATCCACCCGCAGGTCCACAAGGCATTCACTCTTGTCCCGCCGGACAGGTTCGCCCTTGGCCCGGGCGATGGCCTGCCCCAGCATCTTCACGTAGAGGTCGTAGCCCACGGCCTCCATGTGGCCGTGCTGGCTGTGGCCCAGAAGACTGCCTGCACCCCGGATCTGCAGATCCCGCATGGCGATGCGGAAGCCGGAACCGAAGGCCGTGAACTCCCGGATAGCGGAGAGCCGTTTCTGGGCGATGTCGGTCAGGGTCTTGTCCCGCCGGAAGGTGAAGTAGGCATAGGCTTTGCGGCCGGAGCGGCCCACCCGGCCTCTGATCTGGTACAGCTGGGCAAGGCCCATGCGGTCGGCGTCCTCGATGATGAGGGTGTTGCAGTTGCGCACATCGATGCCGGTCTCAATGAGGGTGGTGCACACCAGAATGTCGATCTCACCGTTCAGCAGATGCTGCCACACGGGGTTCAGCTCTTCCTCGGTCATCTTGCCGTGGGCAATGCCGATGCGTGCGCCGGGCACCAGCTTGCTCACATGGGCGGCGCAGGCTTCGATGTTGTCCACCCGGTTGTGCAGGTAGTACACCTGCCCGCCCCGGGCAAGCTCTTTCTTCATGGCTTCGGCAAGGATGACGTCGTTGTATTCCAGCACAAAGGTCTCCACGGGCTGCCGCTCGATGGGCGGCTGTTCGATGGTGGAAAGGTCCCGGATGCCGCTCATGGCCATGTTCAGGGTGCGGGGGATGGGAGTGGCCGACAGGGTGAGCATGTCCACCCCGATGAAGTTCTCCTTGAGCTTTTCCTTGTGCTTGACGCCGAAGCGCTGCTCCTCATCGATGATGACAAGGCCGAGGTCATGGAACTTTACGTCCTTGGACAGCAGCCGGTGGGTGCCCACCACGATATCCACACTGCCCGACTGCAGGCCCCGGAGGGTCTCCTTCTGCTGCTTTGCGGTGCGGAAGCGGGACATCATCTCCACCTTCACCGGGAAGGCTTCCATGCGGGAGAGGATGGTGTTGTAGTGCTGCCACGCCAGCAGGGTGGTGGGGGCAAGGATGGCGCACTGCTTGCCGCCCATCACGCACTTGAAGGCGGCGCGCAGGGCTACTTCGGTCTTGCCCACGCCCACGTCGCCGCAGAGCAGGCGGTCCATGGGATAACCCTTTTCCATGTCCTGCTTGATCTCGGCGGTGGCGTTCAGCTGGTCGTCGGTCTCGTCGTAGTCAAAGCGGGTCTCAAAGTCCCGCTGCCAGTCGCCGTCCGGCGGGAAAGCGTAGCCCGTGGCCTGACGGCGGCGGGCGTACAGCTCAATGAGCTCCTGCGCCATCTCCTCGGTGGCTTTTTTCACCTTGGCGCGGGTGCGCTTCCACTCGGCACCGCCCAGCTTTGCCAGCTTTACCTTTTCCTCGTCGCCGGGGGCGGTGTAGCGGCTCAGCAGGTCCAGCTGGGTCACCGGCACGTACAGCACGTCCGAGCCGGAATACTGTACCTTGAGGTAATCTTTCGTGGCGCCCTGCACTTCCAGCCGCTGGATGCCCGCATACATGCCGATGCCGTGGCTCTGGTGCACCACGTAGTCCCCGGGCTTGATATCCGAAAGGCTGGAAAGGGCATTCTTGTTCTTTTTGCGCTTTTTGGTCTCGGCGGCGGTCTCTTCCTCCAGACCGTGCCGACGGCTGGACAGCACCGCCGCATGGGCAAACGGGAAGGTGCACCCGGCGGTCAGATGACCCGGCAGCACCTGCACGATGCCTTTTGTGGGCCGCACATCCCGGCTCATGCTCACGGAGTAGCCCTTGTCGGCAAGGTCGCGGGTGAGGGCGGCGGCACCCTTGGGAGTGCCGGAGAACAGGGTGACGGCATAGCCCTGCGCAATAAGGGGGTCCAGATCCTCCCGCAGGGAAGCAAGGTCGCCGTTCCAGTTGGGTGCGGCAAAGGCTTCGGCGTTGATGAGATCTTTCAGTTTGAACTCGTTCATGCCGCGCAGGAAGTTCTCGCACAGCAGGGTGCTCTGCTTCTGGGCGGCAGCGGCAAGGTCGTCCATGGTCTGGTAGAGCACATCCAGCCCGGGGCAGAGCACGCCCTCCTCCAGCAGGCCGGTCAGCTCCTCGCTGCGGCGGAACTCGGTGGCCTTCTGGGCGTCCCGGATGCCGCCCACCTCGTCCAGAATGAACAGTGGTGTGTCCAGATGATCCAGCAGGGTGGCCGGGCTCGGATAGCGCAGGCCGTAGTATTTATCCATGGCTTCCGGCATCAGGCCGGAGTCCAGCTGAGCAAGGTCGGCTTCCGTGGCCTTTTCCAGTGCGGTGCGGTGCCGGCCGCGCGCCTTTTTGATGGCGGCACGCAGGGCCTCGGCGGTCTCGGCTGTATCGCCGAACAGCACCTCGCGGGCAGGGGAAAGATAGATCTTTTCCAGTGCGCTGTCCCGCCGCTGAGTGAGCAGGTCAAAGGAGGAAATAGAATCGATCTCATCGTCCCAGTATTCCACGCGGGCGGGCTGGCGCATATCCGGCGCATAGATATCCACGATGTCGCCGCGCACGCTGAACTGTCCCGGGCCGTCCACCTGACTGCGCCGCACATACCCGGCGGCGAACAGCCGGGCCACAAGACCCTCGCGGTTGTACACCATGCCGGGTTTGAGGGTAAGAGTGTTCTTTAAAAATTCATCCCGGGGCACGGTGTACTGCAACAGCGCTTCGGCGGGCACGCAGACCGCGTTCAGCCGCCCGCCTGCAAGGGAGCCCAGCACCGAAAGGCGGCGGTACTCGTACTCGCGGCCCGCGCCCTCCACCGGGCGCAGCATAAAGTCCCGGGGCGGGAACACGGCGGCAGAAAGGCCCAACGCCTTGAGATCGTCCGCAAAGTGGGTGGCCTCGGCCTCGCCGGGGGTCACGATGCACAGCACCCGGCCAAGGTCTTTTTGCAGCGCGGCGTACAGCAGCGCGCGGCCTGCGGGCGGCAGACCGAACAGCGCGGCAGGGCCGGGCCTTGCAAAGCTGGCGGCGATCTTCTGATATTCCGGTGTGGCCTTGAGCAAGGCTTCGTACATGAAAAAACCTCCTTTCCTGCTGGGATGACGATTTGAAATTGCCGCCGCAGACGGGTTGCGGCACCCAGCATCTGCTTCACGCCTTGAGCGGCGCTCGCATCTTGCTGGCCGCTGCCCCAACAACTCCTCCCTGTTTCCGCCACTGGCGGCGGTCGTCGCTGTTGCGCTTTGGCAATGGCAGAGGAATGATTATTTTTTATTTGCAGCAGAGAAAAGCCTGCGGGCTTTTCTCTGCTGCTTTTTCACGAGAGGGGGCGTGACCTCAAAATGCATCAAAGAACATAAATGCAGCTTGCCAGTGCTGCCCCACTCGGTGAAAATGTGTTTGGAGCGGCCCGCAGGCCGCGACAAACACAAACAATAAAAATAAAATTCCGCTGAAAATGCCCAGAGCGCAAGCGGAGGGCGTTTTAAATGGGGTTCTTACCCGTTATATTTGCTCTGTGCCAGACTCAGCTTGCCGTCCATGATGAGCTTTGCGGCGGCCTCAAGGTCGGGGTAGCGGTCTGCGATGGCTTTGGCGTCCTCCGGCGGGAACTTGCCCAGCACCCATGCGGCAAGGTCGTAGTCCGGGTGGGGCTTTGCGCCGATGCCGATGCGGATGCGGGGAAAGTTCTCCCCGCCCAGCCGGGCGATGATGCTCTTCAGGCCGTTGTGCCCGCCGGCAGAACCGGAGGGGCGGATGCGCAGCTTGCCGGGCGCCTGCGTGATATCATCGCACAGCACCAGCACATGGTCGGCAGGGATCTTGAAAAAGCCCGCCATGGGGGCGATGGAATCGCCGGAGAGGTTCATGTAGGTCAGGGGCTTCAGCAGCACCACCTTGTGGCCGTCCACCTCGCCCTGTCCCCACAGGCCCTGAAATTTGGTCTTGCCAACAGAGATGTTCCACTTGTCGGCCAGCGCGTCCAGCGCGGCAAAACCGGTGTTGTGGCGGGTGCCGTCATATTTTGCTTCGGGGTTGCCCAGCCCTGCAATGAGCCAGATATCGGTTTCATTCATGATATGATAATACCTTTTCCTGATAATAGTGTGATACAACATCTAAGTATAACATACGCGCGCGCAAAAAGATATACATTATAAGCAAAAAATAAAGCTGCCCGGATGAGGGCAGCGGCCTCGCCCTCTCAGTCAAATCCTTTGGATTTGCCAGCTCCCCCAAAGTGGGAGCCTTTGGCAGTCCACATAAACTGCATCTTTTTGCCAAGGCCTCTCCCTTTGGGAGAGGTGGATGCGAACATAGTGAGCAGACGGAGAGGGCAAGCCAGCTAAAAAAGCATCTGCAACGAAAACTCGCTGATTTCTGAAAATTCAGAAACGATCGTTGCAGATGCTTTTTGTTTTGCAGATTATGATGTTGCGCAAAAAGCTTATTACAGCTTCAGCGTGAGGGCAGAGCGTTACTTGTTCTGCTCGTTTTCCAGCTTCTGCTTTTTGGCAATGTAGGCTTCCATCTTGGGTTCTGCCCAGCCGTCCAGATTGGTCTGGCGCTCCCGGGCGATGCCCAGTGCCTGTGCGGGCACATCCTTGGTGATGGTGCTGCCGGCGGCAGTATAAGCGCCATCGCCCACCTTGACCGGGGCCACAAGGTTGGTGTTGCAGCCGATAAAGCAGTAATCGCCGATCTGGGTGCGGAACTTATCCTTGCCGTCGTAGTTGCAGGTGACGGTGCCGCAGCCGAAGTTGCAGTACTTGCCCACATCGCTGTCGCCGATGTAGGTCAGGTGGCTCACCGTGTTGCCCCGGGCAAAGTTGGAGTTCTTGGTCTCCACGTATGCACCCAGATGCACGCCGTAGTCGGTGACGGTGTTCACCCGCACATGGGTGAAGGGGCCGATGTTGTTGTGAGGGCCGATGTGGCTGCTGTACACCTGACTGGCGTTGACGGTGCTGCCCTCATCTACGATGCTGTCCTCGATGAGGGTGTTGGGGCCGATGATGCAGCCCGCACCGATGACCGTCCTGCCGCGCAGGATGGTACCGGCCAGAATGACGGCACCCGGGGCAATGACCACGTCCGGTGCGATCTGAACGGTGCGGCTGTCGATGACCACACCGTTTGCGATATGCTGCAGCAGAATGACCTCACGGGCGGCTTCGGCGGCATCCAGCTGCTCACGCGCTGCGTTCAGCGCAGCAGAAGATACAGAATTTTCCATACGATAGATCTCCCTTCCGGCACGGTGCTCTCCCGGCGGGCAGACCAGCTTTTTCTGCCCGGAGAAATGTTGCATCCATATCCAAAGATGGATACAACAGGAGATATGTGCCGACAAAAAAGAAAAGCTGAAATTACAGGGATAGAAAGTTGTATCCAACAGGCGGGGAATCCGCGTCAGAAAACGAAAAACCTCTCGAACTTTCTCCCATTCTATACTACCTTAAAACTTGGCAAATTTCAAGGGATTTGCATAAAAAATAACAGACAAATTCGGGATTTTGCATGGTGGAAAGGAATGGATTTTCTGGTATAATAGTTTAGCATTCACAAACAATGTTCATCGGTCGAGTTTTTAAGACAAGGCAAACGATGAGACTGCGGTGCGGCTGTGCTGCAGTCACGAATGGGAGGTAAACAACGCATGAGCAAAAAGTATCTGTACTACTTCAGCGAAGGCAATGATGCTTTCGGCGGCGACAAAGTCACCATGAAGAATACTCTGGGCGGCAAGGGTGCTGGTCTGGCAGAAATGACCGCAGCCGGTATGCCGGTGCCGCAGGGTTTCACCATCACCACCGACGCCTGCACCCAGTATTATGCAGACGGCCGTCAGATCAATGACGAGATCACTGCTGATATCTTTGAGCACCTCAAGGGTCTGGAAGAGATCACCGGCAAGAAGTTCGGCGATAACCAGAACCCCCTGCTGGTCTCCGTCCGTTCCGGCGCACGTCAGTCCATGCCCGGCATGATGGACACCATCCTGAACCTGGGCCTGAACGACGAGGCTGTTGAAGGTCTGGCAAAGAAGACCGGCAACGCCCGTTTTGCATACGACTGCTACCGCCGCTTCGTGCAGATGTTCGCGGACGTCGTTATGATGGTCCCGAAGAGCCTGTTCGAGGTCGAGATCGACAAGATGAAGGAAGCCAAGGGCGTCAAGAATGACGTGGACCTGACTGCTGACGACCTGAAGGAACTGGTCGGCGTCTTCAAGAAGATCTACGAAGAGAACGAGGGCAAGCCGTTCCCCCAGGATCCCCGTGATCAGCTGATCGAGGCTGTCAAGGCCGTCTTCCGCAGCTGGGATAACCCCCGTGCAAACGTCTACCGTAAGATGAACGAGATCCCCTACGAGTGGGGCACCGCAGTCAACGTTCAGCAGATGGCATTCGGCAACTCCGGCGACCGCTCCGGCACCGGCGTTGCATTCACCCGTGACCCCGCCACCGGCGCAAAGAAGCTGATGGGCGAGTACCTGATCAATGCACAGGGCGAGGACGTCGTCGCAGGCGTGCGCACTCCTTCTCCCATCAGCCACCTGAAGGATCAGATGCCTGAGGTGTACGATCAGTTCGTTGAGATCGCAACCCGTCTGGAGAACTACTTCCGCGATATGCAGGATATGGAGTTCACCATTGAGGATGGCCACCTGTACATGCTGCAGACCCGTAACGGCAAGCGTACCGCTCAGGCTGCTCTGCAGATCGCATGTGATCTGGTGGACGAGGGCATGATCACCGAGCAGGAAGCTGTCCTGCGCGTGGAGCCCAAGCAGCTGGATACCCTGCTGCATCCCCAGTTCGACGCCGCTGCCCTGAAGGCCGCCGAGGTCGTCGGCAAGGGTCTGGCAGCTTCTCCCGGTTCTGCCTGCGGCCAGATCGTCTTTACTGCTGAGGAAGCAGAGGAGATGGTCAAGTCCGGCAAGATGAAGAAGGTCGTTCTGGTGCGTCTGGAGACCAGCCCCGAGGACATCGTGGGCATGCAGGTGTCTCAGGGCATCCTGACCGTCCGCGGCGGCATGACCAGCCACGCAGCTGTTGTTGCCCGTGGCATGGGCACCTGCTGTGTCTCCGGCTGCGGCAATGACAACGAGGTCAAGATCGACGAGGAAGCAAAGACCTTCGAGATCAATGGCCACAAGTTCGCCGAGGGCGACTGGATCTCCATCGATGGTTCCACCGGCAACATCTACGGCGAGCAGGTCGCTACCGTGGCCGCTACCGGCAATAAGAACTTCAACCGCTTCATGGGCTGGGCAGACGCTGCTCGTCAGCTGCTGGTCATGACCAACGCCGACAACCCGCGCGATGCACAGCAGGCAGTGGATCTGGGTGCTGAGGGCATCGGCCTGTGCCGTACCGAGCACATGTTCTTCGCAGAGGATCGCATCAAGGCTGTCCGTGAGATGATCTGCGCACGTACCGTGGAAGAGCGCGAAGCTGCTCTGGCCAAGGTCGAGCCGTTCCAGCAGGGTGACTTCGAGGCCATGTACCGCATCATGGGTGAGCGCCCGATGACCATCCGCTATCTGGATCCGCCTCTGCACGAGTTCCTGCCCACCAAGGACGAGGACATCAAGGAGCTGGCTGCCGATATGGGCATGACCTTCGATGACCTGAAGAACGTGGTTGCTTCTCTGCACGAGTTCAACCCCATGATGGGTCACCGCGGCTGCCGTCTGGCTGTCACCTACCCCGAGATCGCAGCTATGCAGACCCGCGCTGTCATCAAGGCTGCTCTGAACGTCTCTGCTGAGACCGGTTATATGATCACCCCGCACATCATGATCCCGCTGGTCGGCGAGGTTAAGGAGCTGAAGTTCGTCAAGGACGTTGTGGTCAAGGTCGCAGACGAGCTGATCGCTGCTGCCGGCGTTGAGATGAAGTATCAGGTCGGTACCATGATCGAGATCCCCCGTGCAGCCCTGACTGCCGGCGAGATCGCCAAGGAGGCTGAGTTCTTCAGCTTCGGCACCAACGACCTGACCCAGATGACCTTCGGCTTCAGCCGTGATGATGCTGCCAAGTTCCTGGGCGCATACTACGAGAACAAGATCTACGAGAGCGATCCGTTCCAGCATCTGGATCAGATCGGCGTTGGCAAGCTGGTCAAGATGGCTGCCCACGACGGCCGCGAGACCCGTCCCGATCTGGGTCTGGGCATCTGCGGCGAGCACGGCGGCGACCCCACGAGCGTGGAGTTCTGCCACAATGTCGGTCTGGACTACGTCAGCTGCTCTCCCTTCCGTGTGCCTATCGCACGTCTGGCTGCCGCTCAGGCTGCTATTAAAAATCCCAGAAAGTAAGATTGTTGCATGAAGATGCACTAATCGTGCAAAACATGGGAAGATAAACGTATGATAAAACCTCCCCGGTGAAACTGAATGGTTTTGCCGGGGAGGGTTTTTGTTAAGAACTTGAGTGAAGAAAAACCACCAGCTAAGCTGGTGGAATAAAAACGGCTTTAGCCCTAGACAAAGATAAACCTCTCTGTAGAATAGAGTGTGGGTTTGCCAACCACATTCTAGGAACAGAGAGGTTTATCTTTGAAATGAAAATAACAAAGACATAAAGCTATCATGCGGTGCTTAGTGAAGAACCTTGCTATGTTTGGTCTGGGCCTGTACCTGTCTCTTATACACATCTGACGCTGCCGACGATCGCATAAGTG
>ERZ1027094.24-NODE-24-length-129346-cov-19.090478_pt1 | contig 129346 bp, 114 predicted proteins | sample MGYA00519410_ERZ1027094 | MGnify/ENA primary metagenome ERZ1027094 (study PRJEB26926, sample SAMN06164647) | human gut metagenome | biome: ENVO:00009003; feature: ENVO:2100002; material: ENVO:00002003 | host: Homo sapiens | place: USA | collected 2012 ...
CCCCGGAACAACAACCGGCGTCCGCCCCGTCCTCCCATGGGCGGCGGCTTTGGCGGCGGGTCCTTCGGTGGCTCCCGCGGGGGCGGCTCGTTCGGAGGCGGCAGCTTCGGCGGCGGCTCCTTCGGTGGAATGGGCGGCGGCTCCAGCCATGGCGGCGGCGGTGGACGCGGACGGTAATGCCCTCCGCGCTGCTTTGGGCCGTTTCAGCGGAAGAATTATTTGAGATTTTGGGGTCCTGAAAAGCCTGCGGGCTTTTCAGAACCCCTTTTTCACGGATGGGGTCGGGGCGGCAAGAAGCAGCTGCCGTGCCGGTCTTGATGGAAAACATTGCCGCTCTCTTTTCTGCGACTTTTATCATGAAGGAAATTCATTTGACAAAATAACTTTGCTAATCTATACTGAAAACCATGCAATTACAGTAAAATGTGTCATATAGAGGGAGAATCACCATGCTGACTCTGGATAAGATCTACCACGCCGCCTTTGTGCTCAAGGACGTTGCCCGCAAGACCGACCTCATTGAGGCATCCAAGCTTTCCAAGGACTGCCATCTGTACCTGAAGACCGAGAACCTGCAGGCCACCGGCAGCTTCAAGGTGCGCGGCGCTTACTATAAGATCAGCCAGCTCTCCGCAGAGGAGAGCGCCAAGGGCGTGATCGCCTGCTCTGCGGGCAACCATGCGCAGGGCGTGGCACTGGCTGCCACCCGCCGCGGCATCAAGAGTATCGTCTGCATGCCGGACGGTGCGCCCATCATGAAGGTGGAGAACACCAAGAATCTGGGCGCAGAAGTGTGTCTGGTGCCCGGCACCTACGACGACGCCCACGACAAGGCCGTGGAGCTGCAGGAAGAGACCGGCATGACCTTTATCCACCCCTATGACGATGAGCAGGTCATCGCGGGGCAGGGGACCATCGGTCTGGAAATTCTGGATCAGCTGCCGGATGTGGATGCGGTCGTTGTGCCGGTGGGCGGTGGCGGCCTGATCTCCGGCGTGGCCTTTGCCATCAAGAGCCTGCGCCCGGAGGTAAAGGTGTACGGCGTGCAGGCCGAGGGTGCCCCCAGCATGTACCGCAGTCTGCATGAGCACAAGTATCAAACCCTGAAAGCAGCCTCCACCTTTGCAGACGGCATTCAGGTCAAGACGCCCGGCGAGCTGACCTACCAGATCTGCGAACAGTATGTGGATGATATCGTCACCGTCACCGAGGACGAGACCGCTGCCGCCATCCTCTCCCTGATGGAGAACCAGAAGCTGGTGGCCGAGGGTGCCGGAGCCGTGCCGGTGGCTGCAGTGCTGTTCCACAAGCTGCCGGTCGAGGGCAAAAAGGTGGCCTGCGTTGTCTCCGGCGGCAACATCGATGTGAACATCCTCAACCGCGTCATTACCCGCGGTCTGGTGATGAGCGGCCGCAAGGCCAACATGACCATCGCACTGGAGGACAAGCCCGGCCAGCTGAAGAAGGTGGCGGAGATCGTTTCCCGCTGCGGCAGCAATGTGGTGTCGGTGCAGCACGATGGTTCTGACCCCAACATGCCCATCTCCAGCTGCTTCCTCAAGCTGACCCTTGAGACCCGCGACGCGGCGCAGATCGAACAGATCCGTGCAGAACTTGCAAAAGAGGGTTTCCAGCTGGTGAGCGAAAGAGTATAATAAGGAAAAACAGACGATTTAGAATGGCCTCCGCTTACGAGTTGCGGCTCCCTGCATCTGCTTCGTGCCTTGGCGCGGCACTCGCATCTTGCAGGCCGCTGCCCCAACAGCTCCTCCCTGTTTCTGCCACAGGCAGCGGTCATCGCTGTTGCACTCTGGCCATAAATAGCGGAAAATAATTTTTTATTTTGCGTTTGTCGTGCCCTGCGGAACTTGTCGGGGCAAAGCCCCTCCATCTGCTGACGCAGACCGTTCGCCGCTTAAAAGCCCCACTGGGGCTTTCATTGCTACACAAACGCGGGGCGCTCCAAACGCATTTTCACCAAAGGGGCCGACACATAAAACACGATTTTCAATTGCTATTTTGGGGTACGGCTTGTCTCATGAAAAAGTGCTCCGGCAAAGCCCGCAGGCTTTTCCGGAGCACAAATATAAAAATCAAATTTCCGCTGAATAGAGCCAAAGCGCACGCGTCGGTCATTTTAAATCGTGATCTTACAACAAAGGAGAACTGCTATGAAAGTCGTTTCTACTTCCAATGCACCCGCCGCTATCGGCCCCTACAGCCAGGCCATCGATCTGGGCAATATGGTGTTCGTTTCCGGCCAGATCCCGGTAGACCCTGCCACCGGCAAGATGGCCGATACTGTGGAGGAGCAGGCTGCACAGAGTCTGGCAAACCTCAAGGCCATTCTGGCGGAGGCCGGCCTTTCCATGGCAAATGTGGTCAAGACGGTCATCTTCCTTGCCGACATCAACGATTTTGCCGCCGTGAACGCCGTGTATGCCAAGGCATTTGCAGAGCCGTTCCCCGCACGCAGCTGTGTGCAGGTGGCGGCCATCCCCAAGGGCGCAAAGCTGGAGATCGAGTGCATCGCCGTGCGTGAGTAAACGCGCGCACGGCTGTTTCTGAAATACCGGACAAAAAGAGAGCCGCAGGATGCTGCAAAGCAGCGTTCCTGCGGCTTTTTTGCGGAATGGGTGAGGGCGCGGGGGTCACTTCTGCACCCCGGCCTCGCACTGTTCAATAAACTGCTTTGCCACCCGGGGGCTGCGGCCTCCGGCGCGGATGGCAAAGGCCTCGGCCTTTACCAGCAGCTGATCCATGGGCATATCGATGCCATGCTGCTTTGCCAGCTCTGCCAGAATGGTCTCGAACCGGGCCTTCTCCGGGCGCTGGAAGGTGACGGTCAGGCCGAACCGGGCCGAAAGGCTCATCAGCTCCTGCCGGGTGTCGGCTTCGTGGATGTCGTCGCCGGTGCGGTCGGTCAGGGTCTCCTTGATCAGGTGGCGGCGGTTGGAGGTGGCATATACCGCAATGTTCTTGGCACGGCCGCCTACGCTGCCTTCCAGAATGGCCTTCAGGGCGGCAAAGTTGTCGTCGTTGGCGGTAAAGCTCAGGTCGTCGATGAACAGGATGAACTTGAGCGGGTTCGCCGCCAGCCTGTCCATCAGATCCGGGATCTGGTACAGCTGGTTCTTTTTCACCTCCACCAGCCGCAGGCCGTCGGGCGCAAACTCGTTGGCAATGGCCTTCACCGCGCTGGACTTGCCGGTGCCGGCGTCACCGTACAGCAGCACATTGTTGGCGGGCATTCCGGCCAGCAGGGCCTTGGTGTTGGCAATGACCTTTTCCCGCTCCTTTTCGTAACCGGGCAGCTCGGAAAGGCGCTGGGGATCGGGGTATTTCACCGGCACCAGCTGGCCATTTTCCACCGTGAACACATGGTGCTTGGCAAACATGCCGTAGCCCTTTCTGCCCACCTCGCTCATGCGCTGGGCGTAGGCGGCAGGCAGGTCGAGCTGTGCCGTCTCCCACCGGGGAAGAAAGTCCAGCTCCTGTGCCTGACCGGCAGCAGAACCGGCTGCAGCCAGCAGCTCGTCCAGCGTCAGGCCGCACAGGGCCTGCAAAAAGGCCAGCTCGCTGTCCAGTGCAGTCTGCAGCACCGGGGCAAGGGTGCCCGCTGCAGCCTGCCGCACGCAGACGGTCTCGGCTTCCAGCACGGCGGCGCTGAGGTAGCTGCCCCAGTTGGTGGTGTGCTCGAACAGCGCCGCTTCAAATTGTGCCACGGCGTCACACACCGGGCCGCAGCCGGGCGCACCGGCTTCCATGCGGTCGGTCAGATCCGCAAACTTTGCCACCACGGGATCGTCCAGCAGGCTGCGGAAAACAACAAGCCCGTGCAGCCGGGCATTCCATTCTCTCAGTTTCATATTCCTGTCCCTCTGATTTGAGCGTGTGATAAATAAACGCGCAGGCGCGCATATCAGAAGTATACAGCAGCTTCTGCCAAGACGCAAGAGGTGTTCAAATCCCTTCATGTTTGAGATGCTTCAGGAGACAAATCATCGATTGACAAAAGCCCGATTTATAGTATAATTTACATCAACAAATGCGCAGATGGGAAAAAGTACCACACGATCCCCACTGTTCAGAGAGCTGCCGTCTGGTGCAAGGCAGTCAGCGTTTCGTGCGGAAAATCATCCCGGAGCAGCCTGCCCAACGGGTGCAAAACCCTTGTAAGCAGCGCCGGTTGCAGCCGTTACCGTGCAGGGCTTTGTTGGAAGCCCGTGAGAGGGTGTGCACAGCACGCCAACGAGAGTGGTACCGCAGAGAGCTTGATGTTACAAGGTCTTTGTCTCTTGAAAGAAGCAGGGGACAAGGGCTTTTTCTTTTTTTTTTCAAAAGCTCTCCCTGAGGGAATGGATAAGAAGTGGAACAGGAATAGGAGCAACACCATGCAGTTGAATGGTTCTCAGATCTTTGTAGAGGTCCTGTGTGAGCAGGGCGTGGACACCCTTTTTGGTTATCCCGGCGGCGCAGTGCTGAACCTTTACGATGAGCTGTACAAGAATTCGGACCGCATCACCCATGTGCTCACCGCCCACGAGCAGGGCGCGGCTCACGCGGCAGACGGCTATGCCCGCGCCACCGGACGCACCGGTGTGGTGCTGGCTACCAGCGGCCCGGGTGCCACCAATCTGGTCACCGGCATTGCCACAGCCTATATGGACTCGGTGCCCATGGTGGCCTTCACCGGCAACGTAGCCACGACGGGCCTTGGCAAGGACGGCTTTCAGGAAGCCTACATTGAGGGCATCACGATGCCCATTACCAAGCACAACTTCACGGTGCGCCGGGTAGAGGAGCTGGCCGATACCATGCGCTCTGCCTTCCGCATTGCACAGAGCGGCCGCAAGGGCCCGGTGCTGGTGGATATCCCCAAGGACGTGACGGCGGCGGTGTGCGAGTTCACCCCCAAAAAGCCGGAGCCCATCCGCACCGTGACCACCTTCGACGCAGAGCGGGTGAAGTGGGCGGCAGACCTGATCAATGCGGCGCAGCGCCCGCTGGTCTACTTTGGCGGCGGCGTGCGCAGCGCAGCTTCCTGCCAGCCCCTGCGCGACCTGCTGAAGAAGGCCGAGATCCCTGCGACCTACACCTTGATGGCCGCAGGCGTCGTGCCCTACGGCGACCCGATGAACATCGGGATGGTGGGCATGCACGGCTGCTACACCTCCAACCGCGCTGTGGCCGACTGCGATGTGCTCATTGCAGTGGGCACCCGCTTCTCGGACCGTGTGGCCCTGAACCCCAAGACCTTTGCAAAGAACGCCACCATCATCCAGATCGACATCGACCCCAGTGAGCTGGGCAAGAATGTGGAGGTCGATCTTTCCATCGTGGGCGATGCGGCCTATGTGCTGAACGCCATGCTGCCCCAGATCAAGGAGAAAAAGCATCCGGAGTGGATGGCCATGATCCACGAGTGGCAGGCACAGGATTACCACCCGGTGTCCGACCCCGCCCGCCTGATGCCCCATCAGGTCATCGGAGAGGTGTGCAATCAGTGCGGCCCGGAGGCCGTGTATGTGACCGATGTGGGCCAGCACCAGATGTGGGCAGCGCAGTATCTGCGCCACGCCAAGAGCCGCGGCTTCATCACCAGCGGCGGTCTGGGTACCATGGGCTTTGGCTACGGTGCTGCCATCGGCGCACAGATGGCCCTTGGCCGGGATCAGCGGGTGGTCATGTTCACCGGTGACGGCTCCTTCCACATGAACCTGAACGAGGCCTGCACCGCTGTGAGCTACGAGCTGCCCATCATCACCGTGATCTTCAACAACTCGGTGCTGGGCATGGTGCGCCAGTGGCAGACCACCTTCTACGGCAGGCGCTACAGCCAGACCGACCCTCACCGCAAGACGGATTTCGTCAAGCTGGCAGACGGCTTTGGCCTGAAGGGCTACCGCTGCACTAACCTTCCGGAGTTTCAGGCTGCTTTTGCGGATGCGCTCAAGCAGAAGGGCCCCACATGGATCGAGTGCATCATCGATAAGGACGAAAAGGTGCTGCCCATGATCCCCGGCGGCGGCGACATCAACGACATCATCATGGAATAAGGAGGACACAGCAAAATGGAAACCAACAAACGCAGGGTCATCAGCCTGCTGGTGGACAACCAGAGCGGTGTTCTGGCCCGTGTGTCCAGCCTGTTCTGCCGCCGCGGCTTCAACATTGACAGCCTGACCGTTTCGGCTACCAACGACCCGGCGGTCAGCCGCATCACCGTTACCATCACCAGCGACGAAAAGGCACTCAGCCAGCTGATCCTGCAGACCGAGCGTCTGGAGGTCACCCGTCAGGTGTTCGTGCTGGACGGCGAAAAATCGCTGGAACGGGAGCTGCTGCTGCTCAAGGTGGCGTCCGACGTGCACAACCGTAGTGAGCTGCGGGAGATCGCCAGCATCTACAAGGCAAAGATCATCGATCTTTCGCCGGACAGCATGGTGTTTGAACTGATCGGCAAGCCGGATAAGATCGACGCCTTCCTGAAAATGTTCGCGGATTATAAGATCCTGGAGCAGTGCCGCACCGGCGTCACCGCACTGGAGCGCGGCGGGATGCACCAGCACATGCAGAAGCCGCCGCAGGAGGTGCGCGCAGTGCAGCTGCCTCTGCCGGGGACCCACTGCCCGGAACGGACCTGAGCTTTTCCGCTCTCGAGGAGCGAAAAAATAAAATGTTTAGAATCAGCCACTGAATAAACACAAAACAAAAAAGGAGAACAACTACCATGGCTATCAAGAAATACTACGATTCCGACTGCAACCTCGGCGTGCTGGACGGCAAGACCGTCGCTGTCATCGGCTTCGGCAGCCAGGGCCACGCCCATTCCGAGAACCTGGCCGAGAGCGGCGTGAACGTCGTCGTCGGCCTGCGCAAGGGCTCTGCTCACTGGGAGAAGGCTTCTGAGTTCGCAGCAACTCACGAGAACTTCAAGGTCATGGAAGTGGAAGAAGCTGCCAAGGCCGGCGACGTTGTCATGATGCTGGTGCCCGACGAGCTGTGCGCCGACATCTACAACAAGCAGGTCGCTCCTTACATGACCGAGGGCAAGGCACTGGCCTTTGCACACGGCTTCAACATCCACTTCAAGACCATCACCGCTCCCAAGAATGTGGACGTTATCATGATCGCTCCCAAGGGCCCCGGCCACATTGTCCGCCGCCTGTACACCGAGGGTGAGGGCTGCCCCTCTCTGATCTGCGTGGAGCAGGACTACACCGGCAAGGCTAAGGATATCGCTCTGGCATACGCTTCCGGCATCGGCGCAGGCCGTGCAGGCATCCTGCAGACCACCTTCAAGGAGGAGACCGAGACCGACCTGTTCGGCGAGCAGGCAGTGCTGTGCGGCGGCGTTTCCGAGCTGATCCACGCCGGTTTCGATACGCTGGTGGAAGCTGGCTACGAGCCCGAGATGGCATACTTTGAGACCTGCCACGAGATGAAGCTGATCGTTGACCTGATCAACGAGGGCGGCTTCTCCAAGATGCGTTACTCCATCTCCAACACCGCTGAGTACGGCGATTACCGCACCGGCAAGCGCCTGATCACCGCCGAGACCCGCAAGGAGATGAAGAAGGTCCTGACCGAGATCCAGGACGGCACCTTCGCTTCCGAGTTCCTGACCGAGATGAGCCCCAACGGCGGCCGCAAGGTGCACTTCCTGGCAAAGCGCCGCATGGAAGCAGAGCTGCCCATCGAGAAGGTCGGCGCAGAGCTGCGCGGCATGATGAGCTGGCTGAAGAAGTAATCAACTCCCCCAGTCGCCTGCGGCGACAGCCCCCTCAAAGAGGGAGCCTTTTGCCTGATCGCAGCGTGAAGCCTCCCTCCGTGAGGGAGGTGGCATCGCGCAAGCGATGACGGAAGGAGTTCAGCCAAAACTTGTGATAAAATCAGGAAAGATTCCCTCCTTTGGGAGGGAGTCTTTTGCTATAAGAAAAAGAGGAATAAACAATGAGAAGCGACAATGTGACCAAGGGTTCGGAGCGCGCTCCGAACCGAAGCCTGTTCTACGCACTGGGCTATACCAAGGAAGAGCTGGAGCGCCCGCTGATCGGCGTGGTGAGCGCCTACAGCGAGATCGTGCCCGGCCATATGAATCTGGACAAGATCGCCGATGCCGTAAAGGCCGGTGTTGAGATGGCAGGCGGTACCCCCATCCTGATCCCTGCCATCGGCGTGTGCGACGGCATCGCCATGGGCCATGTGGGCATGAAGTACTCGCTGGCTTCCCGCGAGCTGATCTGCGACAGCGTGGAGACCATGCTCATGGCCCACCAGCTGGACGGTCTGGTGCTGGTGCCCAACTGCGATAAGATCGTGCCCGGCATGGTGATGGCAGCGGTGCGCATGGATGTGCCCGCTGTGGTCTGCTCCGGCGGCCCCATGCTGGCCGGTACCTACGGCGGCGAAGAGGTCAGCCTTTCCAAGATGTTCGAGGCTGTGGGCGCCTACAAGGCCGGTATGATCACCGAGGATCAGCTGGAAGACTGCACCTGCAACTGCTGCCCCAGCTGCGGCAGTTGCTCCGGCATGTACACCGCCAACAGCATGAACTGCCTGTGCGAGGCCATCGGCATCGCACTGCCCGGCAACGGCACCATTCCTGCTGTCTACTCCAAGCGTCTGCAGCTGGCAAAGCACGCCGGTATGGCCATTATGGATATGGTCAAGAAGGGCATCACCGCACGCCAGATCATCAACGAGCGCTCCATCCGCAACGCTCTGACCTGTGATATGGCGTTGGGCTGCTCCACCAACACGGTGCTGCACCTGCTGGCCATCGCCTATGAGGCTGGTGTGCCCATCGACCTGAAGCTGTTCAATGAGATCAGTGCCAAGACCCCCAACCTGTGCCATCTGGCACCGGCCGGCCCCACCCACATACCGGATCTGTACGCCGCAGGCGGCATTCCCGCCGTGCAGGCAGAGCTGGCCAAGAAGGGCCTGCTGGATCTGGATGTGCCTACCGTTACCGGCAAGACGCTGGGCGAGAACATCAAGGGCGCACACATCCTGAACGACAAGGCCATCCGTCCCATCGACAACCCCTATTCCCAGACTGGCGGCCTGCAGATCCTGTGGGGCAACATTGCACCGGACGGCTGTGTGGTCAAGCGCAGCGCCGTGGCCCCCGAGATGCAGCAGCATTCCGGCCCGGCCCGTGTGTTCAACAGCGAGGATGAGGCCATTGCTGCCATCTACGCAGGTAAGATCGTCCCGGGCGATGTGGTGGTCATCCGCTACGAAGGCCCCAAGGGCGGCCCCGGCATGCGTGAGATGCTGAACCCCACCTCCGCACTGGCCGGCATGAAGCTGGACAAGACAGTGGCCCTCATCACCGATGGCCGCTTCTCCGGCGCAAGCCGCGGTGCAGCCATTGGCCATGTGAGCCCGGAGGCTGCTTCCGGCGGCCCCATCGGCCTGATCGAGGAGGGAGATACCATCAACATTGATATCCCCAATGCCTCCATCACGCTGGAGGTCAGCGACGAAGTTCTGGCCCAGCGCAAGGCAAAGTATGTTGCACCCGAACCCAACATCAAGACCGGCTGGCTCAGCCGCTATGCACGCATGGTCACCAGTGCAAATCTGGGCGCTGTGCTGAAGTAATTTGATGATCTAAGCAAAAACAGAGGGACGACCCCGCGTCGTCCCTCTGTTTTTTGTTTCCTGCAGGCTCATAGATAAAAAAGAAAGCGACAAAGCAGACAGGCTTTGTCACTTCTCAGGCAAAAATTTATTCTCCGTGGCCGAACAGCACCGCACGGAAGGTTGCAAAGATGATCTTCCAGTCCACCAGGAAGCTGCGCTCCTTGACATACTTCACATCCAGCGCCATCCACTCCTCAAAGCTCAGCTGGTTGCGGTGCGGGGCGATCTGCCAGTAGCAGCTCAGGCCCGGTGTCACGTACAGCCGCTGCCATTCATAAGGGGTGTACTGAGCCACCTCACGGGGCAGAGCCGGGCGCGGGCCCACAATGCTCATATCGCCCTTGAGGATGTTCACCAGCTGAGGCAGCTCGTCGATGCTGGTCTTGCGGATGAAATGGCCCACCCGGGTGATGCGGGGATCGTCCTTCATCTTGAACACAGGGCCGTCCATCTCGTTGTCCTGCAGCAGATCGTTGAGCTTGCTCTCAGCGTTCGGGCACATGGAACGGAACTTGTACAGCCGGAACAGCTTGCCGTTGCGGCCCACCCGCAGCTGACTGAACACCGGGCTTGCACCCGGGCTGTCGATCCAGACTGCAATGCAGGTAAGGAGCATCAGCGGGGAAAGTGCAATCAGCGCCAGCAGGGAAAAGAAGATATCCTGTGCGCGGCGCACACACCAGTAGGCGCGGTGCTCATGAAGATTCGCTTTACGGTCGACTGTGACCGGCTTGCGGATGCCAAGCTCTGCGCCGGGCTCCTCCATCCGACCGGTCTGCAGCCAGTATTCCGCTTCTGGCGCAGTGGTTACAGTTGTCATATTCAGATTCACTCCCTCTTAGTCCATAACAGAAAATAAGGAGAGCCCCAAACTCTCCCACACAGTTATTGCACCCATTGCACAATAAAACTGCAAACTTCTGTACAATTTTACCATGTGCACAGGCAGATTGCAAGAGAGTTGAACCATTTTTTTGTCTGGTATGTCAGAAAAAGCCGGATCACAGGGGGGAACGATGAACAGACAGACCGGTGTGCCGGAGCCTTACCCGAACAGGCTCTTTGTGTTGTGCATATAGACCGACAGCACAAGCCCCACGCAGATATACAGCATCAGCACCGAGCTGCCGCCCGCAGAATAAAAGGGCAGGGTGACGCCGATGACCGGCAGCACCCGCAGGTTCATGCCCACGTTCACGGCGATCTGAGCCATCAGGGCACCGCCGATGCCGGCGCAGATATAGCTGCCCAGCAGATCCTCGCTGCGGGCACCGGTGGCAAAGGTCTTGATCACCAGCGCCAGCAGGGCGCCCAGCACGATGCACAGGCCCACAAAGCCCATGGTGTTGCCTATCCAGCTGAGGATAAAGTCGTTGTGGGCGTTGGGTACGCTGTAGTACCGGCCGCTGAACAGGCCGTTGCCGAAGATGCCGCCGGAGCCGATGGCGATCTCGCCGCGCTGCTGCTGGTAGATGATGTTTTTCCAGGTGGTCTCGTTGGGTGCCCAGCCGGTGGTGTTCTCCGGGTCGATGACGGCCAGAATGCGGTACCACTGGTAGCCCTTGCCGATCTTATCACTGAAAAAGGCGAAGGCAGCGGCCACTGCGGCAGCGGCGGCTGCAACGGCTCCGATGATATACTTCCAGCTCAGGCCCGCCGCAAACATCATGCTGCAGCCAATGATGCCGTAGATGATGGCGGTGCCGTCATCGCCCTGAACATGGATGATGGCGATGGGCACCAGCAGGTGCAGCAGCAGCTTGGCCAGCTCCTTTGGCTCATTGATGCGGCTGCGCACATTGTTCAGGTGCATGGCAAAGGTGAGGATGAAGCTGATCTTTGCCAGCTCAGTGGGCTGGAAGGTAAAGCCGCCCAGCTTGTACCAGGAGTAGTTATCGGTATCACCGGCGTTGAAGCCGATGGTCAGCGGGCCGATGGTCACGTTGCGGATGAACAGGGTGGGCAGCACAAGGCCCCATGTCAGGGCCACATGCACCGGCCACACCTTGACGAGGCTGCGGTAATCGATGCAGGAGAGCAGCAGCGCAAGGATGATGCCCAGCACCGCCGCACCGGCCTGCACCAGTGCACGGCGGTAATCGCCGATGCCGATAACGGCACCGGTAAGCTCGTCGGTGGCAAAGCCGCTGCCCTGCTTTGCGGCCCAGGAGGCCAGTGCTACCACAGCCATGGTGCTGCTGAAGATGCACAGCAGCAGGTAGAGCTTATCCGTCCGCTTCAGATATTGTCGAATGCTTTCCAAGAAAGCACCACCTTTCGTTTCCAGATGCACACCGGGCCCGGCTGCACGCATAGGCAACACAAACCCAGTTTATCCTTATTATACACAGATGGCACAGCGTTTTCAATCTGCCGTGTGGAACAGCCTTGTAAAATCTGCGTGGGTGCTTGACAAAGCGGACGGCAGCATCTACAATGAAGGCACGGCAAACACGGATAAGCTGTTTGCTGCGGGAAGAAGATGGAACGGCCGGTCATCGGCCGGGCAGGCGTCCTGCCTGCCGGAAAAGGGCCCCGTGCTGCATGGGCGCATGGCAGGCCCGGAGGGAATGGGAATGAAACAGAATAGACCCTGCCGCCTTGTGTGTGTGCTGTGTGCGCTGGCTTTTGCACTGACAGCTCTGCCCATGGCGGCTTTTGCACAGCAGCCGGAGGAAACCGCCGCTGTGCAGCAGAGCCTGACGGCTGCGGATGTGCGCGGGATGCAGCAGGCAGATGCTGCAGTCACGGAGCTGACCGACAGCGAGGATTACACCCGGATGAGCGAGGACGAGCGCATCGATGCAGCCCTGCAGCAGCTGGAAGAACTGACCCGGCAGGGCCTTGTGAAACAGGGCTCTGTGTACACCGACGCTGAAAACGGCATGGTGAGCTTTACCTACAGCTGCGGTGCGCTGGGCGGCATTCTGGTCGCAGACCCGGAGGAGGAGAACACTGCCGCTCTGCCGCAGCTGGAAAAAGAACAGCTGCAGCAGCTGGCCGAGAACAAGCGGGTGGGCACGGCGGCCATCTATTACGCCTTTGACAACACCATCAACAGCGCCCGCTACCCGTACTATGCCTATATGCAGACCTATTGGGATTCGGTGGGGCTGCAGACCAGACTGGACACCACCGTTACCGTGTCCGACCTGCGCAGGATGGGCGATTACGACCTGTGCATCCTGAGCACCCATGGTGCCTACTATACCTATGAATACGGCTGGCTGTGGAAAAGGACCGCCACCGAGCCGCTGATCCTGCTGAGCGAAAAATCAGATCTCTGGAGCGACCTGCGCTATGGCTTCGACCTGCTGGCCCACCGTGTGGTCAAGGTGAACGGCATGTATGCCGTCAACGGCGATTTCTTCCGCAGTGCATACCGGGGCAATGGCATCGTGCTCAGCGAGACCTGTGAGTTCTACGGCAAGAACGGCCATGTGGATACCTCTATGGCAGACGGCCTGCTGGCAGGCGGTGCCAAAGCCGTGATGGGCTATGTGAACAATGTGTACTCGGTGTACTCCCGCAGCATGCTGTGGGCCACTGTGAACCGGATGATCGAAGGCGAAACACTGGAGCAGGCCGTGGACTATGCCAAGAGCATCTACGGCACAGATGATATCATCTGGTACAACGAGCAGGGCGGCAGACGGCCCCATGCGGCGGCATCCTATGCGATGCTGAGCGGAAGCCGGAGTGCCGTGCTGCCCAACCCCTACACGGCAGAAGAAGCTGCGGCTGCGGCCTGAGCAGACCCCGCAGCGGTTTCTTGGCATTGCGCTTTTGTGCAAAGTATATTATACTAAGGGATGGCAGAGCTCTGCCGTCCCTTTTGCTTTATAAAATGAGGTAAGCTTCATGTCTGAATATATCACCCACTCCCGTGCCGAGACCGTGGCGCTGGGCGCACGCATGGCCGGCGCTCTGGCACCGGGCTCTCTGGTGGCCTTTACCGGCGGGCTTGGCGCGGGCAAGACCGCTTTTACCGAGGGCCTTGCGCAAGGGCTTGGCTGCACCGACCCGGTGTCCAGCCCCACCTTTGCCATCGTGAACTATTACCGCGGCCCGAGACCGCTGGCACATTTTGACCTGTACCGCATTTCCACCGAGAATGATCTGTGTGCGGCAGGCTTTTACGATTATCTGGATCAGGGGGCCGTTGTGGCGGCAGAGTGGAGCGAGAATTTCGCCGACCTGCTGGCGCTGGAAAACCCCATCCGGGTGGACATCCAGCGCGTGGACGAGAACACCCGCAGGATCACCATTGAGGGGGTAACGCTATGAACATCTTAGCCGTGGATACGGCGGGCAAGACAGCCGGTGTGGCTCTTTTGCAGGACGACCGCCTGCTGTACGAGGTCTATCTGGATGCGGGCATGACCCACAGCGAGACCCTGATGCCCATGATCGACACCTGCCTGAAGATGTGCGGCATGACCTGCGCGGACATCGACCTGTACGGCGTCAACGCTGGTCCCGGCAGCTTTACCGGCCTGCGCATCGGTCTGGCAGCGGTGAAGGGCCTTGCCTTCCCGCGGGAGACGCTGTGCGCACCGGTGTCTACGCTGGAAGCACTGGCCGCAGCACACACCGGCGAGGGCACCGTGCTGTGCGCACTGGATGCCCGCCGCGCACAGGTGTACAGTGCCGCATTCGAGCTTTCCACCCACCGGCGCCTGCTGGAGGACGATGCCCGGGCTGTGGCTGATCTTGCAGAATTTGTAGAAAATTGCAAAAAGCCCCTGTTTTTTGTTGGTGATGGCGCTTCTCTGTGCTATAATAAATACAGCAGTGTGCCGGGCGTGCTGCAAACGCCTCCGGCGCTGCGCGGCGGACGGGCTGCAGCGGTGGCCCTTGTGGCAAAGCAGATGGCCGCAGCCGGACAGGCTGTGCTGCCGGAGGCGCTGCTGCCGGATTATCACCGCCTGAGTCAGGCGGAGCGGGAGCGCGCAGAGCGCCTTGCGGCCGAAGCTGCGGCAAAAAAAGAAAAAGCTTGAGTTATAGTTTGCGTTACAAGAGAAAGGACGTTTTTCCATGGCAAAACCCATTGCACTGGCCGCTGACCACGGCGGATTTGAACTGAAGGAAGCTGTCAAGGCACATCTGAAGGAGCTGGGGCTGGAATACATCGATTTTGGCACCCACAGCACCGACAGCGTGGATTACCCCGACATGGCAGTGCCTGCCTGCGACGCCGTGGTGAACGGCCAGTGTGAAAAGGCACTGCTGTTCTGCGGCACCGGCGTGGGCATCAGCATGGCGGCAAACAAGATCAAGGGCATTCGTGCCTGCTGCTGCTCCGACAGCTTCAGCTGCGAGTATACCCGCCGCCACAACGACGCCAACGCCCTGTGCATGGGCGGCCGCGTGGTGGGTGCAGGCTTGGCCTGCCAGCTGGTGGATCTCTTCCTGAATACCGAGTTTGAGGGCGGCCGCCATCAGCGCCGCATCGACAAGCTGACCGCGCTGGAGAACCGCTGATTCTCAGGCTTGACGATTGGAATGGCCTCCGTTTCACTCTGGCCATGAATCAAGGAAAAAATATTTTTTGATTTCGCGTTTGTCGCGGCCCCGACGCTTGTCAGGGCAAAGCCCTTCCATCTGCTATCGCAGATCGCTCGCCTGCTTGAAAGACCCACTGGGGCTTTCATTGCTGCGCAACCGCAGGGCCGCTCCAAACGCATGGGCAGCTGCATAGAAATACTGCAGTGCAGATGCCGTTTTTCGTTACGACCCTTCTGATCATGGCGAAGCGCACGCAGAGCCGTTTCAGAGCGTGATCCCGTACCCGATAGAGTTATCTATTTAAAATAAGGAGCGTGTTTTTATGACCCCGATGATCGTTGAGCATCCGCTGCTGCAGCACAAGCTGAGCATTCTGCGCAACAAGCAGACCGGTACCAAGGAGTTCCGTGACCTCGTTGGCGAGATCGCGACCCTGCTGTGCTACGAAGCGACCCGTGACCTGCCTCTGGAAGAGGTGGAGATCGAGACGCCCATCACCATGGCAAAGACCAAGGTGCTGGCTGGCCGCAAGCTGGCTCTGGTGCCCATCCTGCGCGCAGGCATGGGTATGCTGGACGGTATGCTGACCCTGCTGCCCGCTGCAAAGGTGGGCTTCATCGGCCTGTACCGCAACGAGGAGACCCTGCAGCCCGTGGAGTATTTCTGCAAGCTGCCGCAGGACATTGCAGAGCGTGACGTTCTGGTTCTGGACCCGATGCTGGCCACCGGCGGCAGCGCCATCGATGCCATCACCCAGATCAAGAAGCATGGCGCAAAGCGCATCAAGTTCATCGGCCTGATCGCTGCTCCGGAAGGTATCAAGGCCCTGCACGAGGCACACCCTGATGTGGATATCTACCTCGGCGCACAGGACGACCACCTGAACGAGAACGGCTACATCGTTCCCGGTCTGGGCGACGCCGGCGACCGTATCTACGGCACCAAGTAAAAAAACTGTATCGCGGAAGGGCAGCTGGAAACAGCTGCTCTTTTTTTGTGCAGACGAAAAGGGGAACGACGGCTGTCGTTCCCCTTTGTGCGTTATGGAAAAACTCAGATCTCGGCCAGAATGGCGTCGCCCATGGCGGTGCAGCCAAGGCAGGTGCAGCCCTCGCTCATGTTGTCGGCGGTGCGCAGGCCCTTGTCCAGCACCTTGTTCACGGCGTTCTCGATGGCGTCGGCTTCCTCGGTCAGGCCGAAGGAGTAGCGCAGCATCATGGCGGCAGACAGGATGCAGGCGGTGGGGTTCACGATGTCCTTGCCGGCAATGTCCGGGGCGGAGCCGTGGATGGGCTCGTACAGGCCGCGGGTGCCGTCGCCCAGAGAAGAGGACGGAATCATGCCGATGGAGCCGGTGATCATGGAAGCCTCGTCCGACAGGATGTCGCCGAACATGTTCTCGGTGACGATGACATCGAACTGGGCGGGGTTCTTGACGATCTGCATGGCGCAGTTGTCCACGAACATCTCGCTGTATTCCACATCCGGGTACTCGGCCTGCAGGCGGTGCATCACGCTGCGCCACAGGCGGCTGGTGTCCAGCACGTTGGCCTTGTCCACGCAGCACAGCTTTTTGCGGCGCATGCGTGCGGTCTCGAAGCCGATGCGGCCGATGCGCTCGATCTCGTGCTCCGAGTAGGGCATGGAGTCGATGGCCTGCTTCTCGCCGCTGGCGAGGGTGTGGGTCTCGTGACGGCCGAAGTATACGCCGCCGATCAGCTCACGCACGATGATGAAATCGATGCCCTGTGCCACGATCTCGGGCTTCAGGGGGCTGGCAGGAGCCAGCTGGGGCCAGATCTTGGCCGGGCGGTTGTTGGAGTACAGGCCCATGCCTGCACGCAGGCGCAGCAGGCCCTTCTCCGGGCGCTGCTCACCGGGCAGACCCTCCCACTTGGGGCCGCCTACGGCACCCAGCAGGACGCTGTCCGCAGCAAGGCACTTGTCCAGCTCGTGCTGGGGCAGCGGGTCGCCGTACTTGTCAATGGCTTCGCCGCCCATGGCAGCGTCGGTGTAGTGGAAGGTGTGGCCGTACTTTTCGGCCACCTTGTCAAGCACACGGATGGTCTGCTTGACGATCTCCGGGCTGGAGCAGTCGCCCCAGATGACAGCAATGTTTTTTTCCATTGGTTTGTTCTCCTTATTGTCAGCAGGCTTGCCTTACTGCTTCGCCTTGATGGACTTCATCAGTCCACCGGCAGAGATGATCTCCTGAATGAACGGCGGGAAGGGCTCGGCGTGGAACACCTTGCCGTTGGTCTCGTCGGTAATGACGCCGGTGTCAAAGTCCACGCTCACGGTGTCGCCTGCGTTGATGGCGTCCACGGCCTCCGGGCACTCCATGATGGGCAAACCGATGTTGATGCTGTTGCGGTAGAAGATGCGGGCAAAGCTCTTGGCAATGACCACCGAGATACCGGCGGTCTTGATGCACAGTGGTGCGTGCTCACGGGAGGAGCCGCAGCCGAAGTTCCAGCCGCCCACCATGATGTCGCCGTCCTTCACCTTCTTGACGAAGTCCTTGTCGATGTCCTCCATGCAGTGGCTGGCCAGCTCTTTGGCATCCTGCGTGTTCAGGTGGCGGGCCGGGATGATGACATCGGTATCCACGTTGTCCGGGTATTTGAAAACAGAACCTTTAGCGTTCATTGTTGTGCTCCTTTCCGATCAGACCGTGCGGGGGTCGGTGATGCAGCCGGTCAGTGCGCTGGCGGCGGCAGTGGCGGGAGAAGCAAGGTAGACCTCGCTCTTCACATGGCCCATGCGGCCCACAAAGTTGCGGTTGGTGGTGGAAACGCAGCGCTCGCCCTCGGCCAGAATGCCCATGTAGCCGCCGAGGCACGGGCCGCAGGTGGGGGTGGACACGATGCAGCCTGCATCGATGAAGGCAGTGGTCCAGCCGCGCAGGATGCATTCCTTGTAAACGGCCATGGTGGCGGGGATAATGATGCCGCGCACGCCCTTGGCGATGTGCTTGCCCTTGAGCACGTTGTAGGCAGCTTCCATGTCCTCCAGACGGCCGTTGGTGCAGCTGCCGATCACTACCTGATCGATCTTGATGTCCTTGCCTTCGCTGGCAAGGTGGGTGTTCTCGGGCAGGTGGGGGTAGCTGACGGTGGGTTCCAGCTTGTCCAGATCGATCTCAATGGTCTTTTCGTACTCGGCATCGGGGTCAGCGGTGTAGAACACCGGCTCACGCTGGCTGCGGCCCTTGAGGTAGCTGCGGGTCACATCGTCCACCGGGAAGATGCCGTTCTTGGCACCGGCTTCGATGGCCATGTTGCAGATGCACAGGCGGTCGTCCATGGTAAGACCGGCAACGCCCGGGCCGGTGAACTCCATGGATTTGTACAGTGCGCCGTCCACACCGATCATGCCGATGATGTGCAGGATCAGGTCCTTGCCGGACACCCGGGGGCCGAACTTGCCCTTGAGCACGAACTTGATGGCAGAGGGCACCTTGAACCATGCCATGCCGGTGGCCATGCCGGCAGCCATGTCGGTGGAGCCGACGCCGGTGGAGAAGGCGCCCAGTGCACCATAGGTGCAGGTGTGGCTGTCCGCACCGATGACGCAGTCGCCTGCGGTCACGATGCCTTTTTCCGGCAGCAGGGCGTGCTCAATGCCCATCTGGCCCACATCGTAGAAGTTGAGGATGTCGTACTTGTTGGCGAACTCGCGGCACTGCTTGGACTGGGTGGCGCTCTTGATGTCCTTGTTGGGCACAAAGTGGTCCAGCACGATGGCGATGTGCTGTTTGTCGAACACGGAGTTGAAACCGGCACGCTCGAACTCGTTGATGGCAACGGGGGTGGTGATATCGTTGCCCAGCACGATATCCAGCTTTGCATTGATGAGCTGGCCTGCCTTGACCTCGGCAAGACCGGCATGTGCGGCAAGAATTTTCTGCGTCAGGGTCATTCCCATGATGGTACTCTCCTTTTATCTGTTGGTAGAACTCCTTCAGGCACGGCTTGCGCCGTGCCAGCTCCCTCCTTGAGGGAGCCTCTGGCGAAACGGGAAGCTTTTCCGCACTGCCAAGGGCCCCATCTCCGAGGGGGCTGTCTGCGAAGCAGACTGGGGGAGTTCTTTATTTATTATTGATTGCGCTCACCAGTGCCTTGATGCCGGCCACGATGATATCGGTGTCGGTACCGGCACCCCATGTGACGGTGTTATCGCCCCAGACAAGGCCGACGTAGGAGGCAGCGCGGGAGGTAGAGCCTTCGTCCAGACTGTGCTCGGAGTAGGTCTCGAGGTGGAACTCCATGCCGGTGGCACTCTGGATGGCGTTTGCCACGGCGTCCAGACGGCCATTGCCCACCGAAGTGACCACCTTGCGCTGACCGTTCAACTCCAGCGTGACGGTGGCGGTGATGCCGCCCACCTGTGCAAAGTGGGCTTCCAGAACGTTGAGCGGCTTGCAGCGGTTGAGGAAGGCATCCTCGAAGATGTGCAGCACCTCGTTTGCGCTCAGTTCCTTGTGGCTGTGATCGGAAACGCTCTTGACCTTGTAGCCCAGCGCCTCGCGCATTTTGGGCGGCAGATTGTAGCCGAAGTTCTGCTCCAGCACAAAGCCGATGCCGCCCTTGCCGCTCTGGCTGTTGATGCGGATGACGTCGGCATCGTAGGTGCGGCCGATGTCGTGGGGGTCCACCGGGATGTAGGGGCAGGTCCAGCGGTGCTCGCCATGCTCCTTGCGGTAGGCCATGCCCTTTGCAATGGCGTCCTGATGGCTGCCGGAGAAGGCGGCGAACACCAGCTGACCGGCGTAGGGGGTGCGCTCGTAAATGTGCATCCGGGTCACCCGCTCGTAGGTGGCGCAGATGTCCGGCATATCAGAGAAGTCCAGCTTGGGGTCTACGCCGTGGCTGTACATGTTCATGGCCAGCGTCACGGCGTCCACGTTGCCGGTGCGCTCGCCGTTGCCAAACAGGCAGCACTCTACCCGCTGTGCACCCGCCAGCACGGCCAGCTCTGCGCAGGCCACGCCGGTGCCGCGGTCATTGTGGGGATGGGTGGAGATGATGACGCTGTCGCGGTACTTCAGGTGCTTGTCGCAGTACTCGATCTGGTTTGCGTAGACATGCGGCATGCTCATTTCCACGGTGACGGGCAGGTTGATGATCATGGGGCGGTCCGGGGTGGGCTGCATGATGTCCAGCACGGCGTTGCACACATCCACGGCGTAGTCCACCTCGGTGCCGGTGAAGCTCTCGGGGCTGTACTCGAACAGGAAGTTGCCCTCGTACTCCTGACTGAGCTGCTTGACCAGCTTTGCGCCGTCGGTGGCGATCTTCTTGATCTCCTCCTTGCTCTTGTGGAACACCTGCTCGCGCTGGGCCACAGAGGTGGAGTTATAGAAGTGGATCACCGCCCGGGGCGCACCCTTGACGGCCTCAAAGGTCTTGCGGATGATGTGGTCACGGCACTGGGTCAGCACCTGCACGGTGACATCCTCGGGGATCATGTTCTTCTCGATCAGGGTGCGCAGGAACTCGTACTCGGTGTCGCTGGCGGCAGGGAAGCCCACCTCGATCTCCTTGAAGCCGATCTTTACCAGCATCTGGAAGAACTCCAGCTTTTCCTCAAGGCTCATGGGCACGATCAGGGCCTGATTGCCGTCGCGCAGGTCCACACTGCACCATGCGGGGGCCTTTTCAATGTGATCCTTCTTTACCCAGCTGTCATAGCCTGCGGGTACCGGGTAGTAACCCGGAGCGTACTTGGTTGCGTCCATCATAATGTGCGTCCTCCTGATGTTGTGGTGAGACGAACCCTCTCAGTCAGCCCCTGCGGGGCTGCCAGCTCCCCCAAAGGGGGAGCTTTTCGGCTTCTGACGGGCAAGTCGGTCCTTCTTCGAAGAAAGATCTCTTCCCTTTTCTTAAAGCTCCCCCCTCGGGGGAGCTGTCGCCGTCAGGCGACTGAGAGGGTTTACATACGAAAAGGCTCTCGTCTTTCAAGGCGAAAACCTTGAGAGACGAGAGCCTGTAAATTCAAACTACAGGGCACCCGTGGTACCACTCTCTTTGCTGCGCCTTTGGGCACAGCCACTTTGCACGATCGGCTTTTTGCGGCGAATCGCTGCCCGGGTAACGGTGGGCGTCCGTCAGAGCCTACTTGCATGTTCAGCTCTGCCGCTCAGGGGCCAGTAACCGAAGCCCTCTGCACCCGCCTTGCACCACCCGGCGGCTCTCTGTACGCAGAAGAAATTCGTTTTTTCCCCGTCAACGCATTTGTGCTTTTTTCAAAGTGGACTAAGTTTAGCATGATTCGCAGGCAGTGTCAAGCAGTCTGGCTCATTCTCAAAATGAAACAATTTCACAAAAGAAGGGGCAGAATTTTCCAAAATTGTGCACGGGTCGATTCGATGCATTTTACAGTCGATTCGTGCCGGAGATCGTCCGGGGGAGGGGCAAGCGTGATATGATACAGACAAAGAAAGAGAGGAGGCACTCATTTTATGAAACGATGGACCCGAAAACTCCTTGCCGGTCTGCTGAGCTTTGGTATGCTGCTGCAGGTGGCAAGTCCCCTCAGCGCACTGGCGGCGGAACCCAGCACCAGCGGCGAACCGACTTTGACAATCGAAATGGATGACACCACTTTAAAGATTGACGAAAGCGGCTCGTACAATCTCCACTACAGCAACTATAATGGTGATCACACAGTAACTATTGAAGTGACACGGAGCGGTGACACCTATACATTGAATGGTGCCATTCCGTATTATACCACGATCACCGGTACAGACAACCCAAACCTTGTGATGGATGGCGGAAAAGGCCCAATTGCAACGAGCAACCTTACAATAACTGGTATCCATGATTTTACAGCTACCACAAATTCAACAGCAAAAAGAGCGTTTTTTGGTTTGAATGTGGAGTGCACGGGTGACGTGAAAATTACTTCTCCCAGCACCTGTACCAGTGGGCTGACCATAAAAGGTGCAAACAATGTACACTTGACATCGGGAGGCACTAGCGACGATTGTAGTCATGCAGCACTTCAGAGTGCAAACATCACTTGCAATGAGAATGTGACGATTGAAAATACGAACTCCGCAGCGGTATTGTCCAATGAAGAATTGCACATCACGACGCCGGGTTTGGTTACGCTCAGTTGCAGTGGCAGTGGCGTCATGACGGGTAGATATGGCAGATACGGGATGTCGGTCATTACGTCCGGCGGCCTTATCATGAACAATGCATCTGGCTCGTTTGGCGATGTAAACTTCACACGGCCAGAGGGTAACACGAACAGCTTTATCGTCAGTGTGGGAAGCAGCGACGGCACGATGCAGGCGCAGAGCGGCATTACGGCAGACAATTTTGGAATCAACTACATCCGAGCAGATAACTACAAAAAGGACTACCGGAATTGCTTGAGCATCCTGCCGGGCGAATATGAAGAGTATGGCATTACGCTTTCTGTTTTTGGCGGAAGCGGCGTAAAAGTAACAAACTTAAATAAAGACAATGTTGTTCTTCGCGGCTATTACAAGAACAGCATACTGAAGTACGACAAAGACACCAATACGCTGACTGCGGATGAAGTGTTCCAAGCGGGCAACACTACCACGATCAAAGGCAACGGCACTTCCAAGCTCGTGCTGAAACAGAGCAGTGAAAAAGGGCTGGACATTACAGACATGGCTGAAATCAATGTGGACGGTGATGTAGGCGGCTATCTTAAGGTGAGCCACTGCACCGGTGATGTGACGATCAATGGCAGTGTGAGTGATTATGTGCTTGCCACCGTTGACGGTAATGTGAAAATTGTTGGCAGCAGTGAAAAGCCTCTGATTGATGGTGGCTTTGTCAGTGATGTTACCGCCAACAGTTTGCTGCTGGAGAACACCAGCGGCGGAAAGCTTGGAAAGGTGACCTTTACCAAGTCCGACAGTACCAAGACCTATCGTGTGACCACCGGCAAGAGCAGCACAGACCCTGACCGTACCTCCGTCATCATGAAGGGCAACCGCTATACACTGTCTGCCGACAGCGATATTTCTTACCTGTATATTGAACCCACCGATCCAGAAACACCTCCCGAACCGGAAGTCCCTGCTGAGCTGGAAATTATCGTAAACGGCAAGAGCTACAAATTTGGCAAGGATGCCGCGCATACAACGCTCAATGATGACTCCGGTGTCATGGTTACTTATTTTGAAAACGGCAATTATTACAAGATCGACGGCGGGTTTAACAGTGCTGTCACCGTTAGCGGCATCAACAACAAAACGCCCAACGTCAAAATGGAAAACGATAACGGCCAAATCACCTCGGGCACGCTGACCGTTACCGGTGTGAACGATTTCACTGCAGAATCCAATGTGGAGATCGCCGGTGAAGAACTGAACATTATTGCAGACGGCGATGTCAACCTGAGCGGTATGTCGTTTATCAAGACCGTTGTCAAATCTAAGAGCCTGACCATGGATACGGCCAAGAGCCTAGGCGATGTTACCTATACCACCCCGAACGGCAATACCTATACCCCCACCAAGGAAGAAGCTGACAGTACCACGCTGAAGCTTGACGCAAGTACCGTCGATGGCAGCAGTAATCCCGACAATGACGACACCCCTGCCACCACCGACTCCGGCTCTGACGCAGGCGGCGCTGTTGCAGCCGTTCTGGTGGGCGGCGCAGCTGTTCTGGGCGGCTACGAGATCGCTACCCGGGTGATCCTGCACAACATCCTGCCCGAGGGCGCGGCCATCCCTGCAAACCGCGGCCAGCTGGCATTGCTGGTGTGGAACAATGCAGGCAGGCCCGAACCCGCCGCACAGCCCGCGTTTGCGGATGTGGCCGACGCCGACATGGCAAAGGCTGCACAGTGGTGCGTGGAACAGGGCATCATGGACGCCAAGACCGCAGAAACCTTCAAGCCGGAAGGCTGGACCCCCAAGCTCAAGGTCATTGAGACCTGGAACAAGGCGTTCCCCAAGCAGTAAACCCATGCTAAACCAAAGAGAGCGGCTTCGGCTGCTCTCTTTTTGTATGCAGAGGGAACCTTTGTTAACAAACTGCTAAGTTTTTGGAAAGTTCTGCTCGAACCGCTGTTGCGGGCCCGGCGGCTGTGCTATACTACTTGCATCAAGAACCAAAGGAGGAAGCGTCATGAAAGAAGTCAAACCTTCCAAAAAGCCGCTGGCGATCTATTACGCCATCGTGCTGGCGGTCCTGCTGCTGCTCAACCTTGTGCTGGTGCCGTGGATGAGCGAGCGTCAGGTGGAGGAAGTGGACTACGGTACCTTTATGACCATGACCGAGGAAAAGAACATCGGCCGTGTGGATATCGAATCCAATCAGATCATTTTTACCGATAAAGAGGAAAAGCAGGTCTACAAGACCGGCCTGATGAACGACCCGGAGCTTACCCAGCGCCTGTATGATGCCGGAGCGCAGTTTTCCAGCGAGATCGTGGAGCAGGGGTCGCCGATACTCAATTTTCTGATCTGGTTCCTGCTGCCCATCCTGCTGTTCAGCTTCATCGGCAACCAGATGAACAAAAAGCTGATGGAAAAGGCCGGCGGCGGCCCGGGGGCTATGATGTTCGGCGGCGTGGGCAAATCCAACGCCAAGGTCTATGTGCAGTCCACCCACGGCATCCGCTTTGCGGATGTTGCCGGTGAGGATGAAGCTAAGGAAAACCTGCAGGAGATCGTGGATTATCTGCACGATCCCGGCAAGTACGAGAGCATTGGCGCATCCATGCCCAAGGGCATCCTGCTGGTGGGCCCTCCGGGCACCGGCAAGACCATGCTGGCCAAGGCTGTGGCAGGCGAATCCAACGTGCCCTTCTTCTCCATTTCCGGTTCTGAATTCGTGGAGATGTTCGTGGGCATGGGCGCGTCCAAGGTGCGCGACCTGTTCCGGCAGGCCAAGGAAAAGGCCCCCTGCATCGTGTTCATCGATGAGATCGATGCCATCGGCCAGAAGCGCAACAGCGGCAATCTCGGCGGCAACGACGAGCGTGAGCAGACTTTGAACCAGCTGCTCACCGAGATGGACGGCTTTGAGGGCAACACCGGTGTCATCATTCTGGCGGCCACCAACCGCCCGGATTCGCTGGACCCGGCCCTGACCCGTCCCGGACGCTTTGACCGCCGCGTGCCGGTGGAGCTGCCCGACCTCAAGGGCCGCGAAGAGATTTTGAAGGTGCACGCCAAAAAGGTGGCGCTGGCCCCGGGCATCGACTTCAACACCGTGGCCCGCATGGCCTCCGGTGCCTCCGGTGCGGAACTTGCCAACATCGTCAACGAAGCAGCCCTGCGCGCCGTGCGTGCAGGCCGCAAGAGCGTGACCCAGGCCGATCTGGAGGAGAGCATCGAGGTGGTCATTGCAGGCTACCAGAAGAAGAACTCCATCCTCACCGATAAGGAAAAGTGCATCGTGGCCTACCACGAGATCGGTCATGCACTGGTGGCGGCTAAGCAATCCAACTCTGCCCCTGTGCAGAAGATCACCATTATCCCCCGCACCTCCGGCGCACTGGGCTACACCATGCAGGTGGACGAGGGCAACCACTACCTGATGAGCAGGGAAGAGCTGGAAAACAAGATCGCCACCCTCACCGGCGGACGCGCCGCCGAGGAAGTGGTGTTCCGATCCATCACCACCGGTGCCTCCAACGATATCGAGCAGGCCACCAAGCTTGCCCGCGCCATGCTTACCCGCTACGGCATGAGCAAGGACTTTGACATGGTGGCTCTGGAGACCGTGAACAACCAGTATCTGGGCGGCGACACCTCGCTGGCCTGCTCGGCGCAGACCCAGCGCGAGATCGACCAGAAGGTGGTGGAGCTGGTCAAGGCCCAGCACGAAAAGGCCATCCGCATCCTGACCGACAACCGCGCCAAGCTGGACGAGCTGGCACAGTATCTGTACCAGAAGGAGACCATCACTGGCGAGGAGTTCATGGAGATCCTGAACCGGGAACCGGCACAGGCCCAGTGACCCCGGCGGCAGAGCTTCCAAAAAATTTTATAGCCCGCTGCAATAATCCCGCCGCCGCATCCGTTTATAAGACAGATGCGGCGGTTTTGTATTACACCGCATGGCAGACCATGGTTTTCCACAAAACAAAAATGTGCGGTGCAAAACCGCCGTCAACGGAGGTATTCCAAATGAAACTGAACCATAAATTTGTCCGTACCGTCACCACCACCGCTGCAGTGCTGGGTGCTGCCGCTATGCTGAGCGTGGGCGCATTTGCCGCAGAGGCAGACATCAACGATCCTGCTGCCGCAGGCTATCTGCCCCCGCAGGAGCAGATGGTGCAGGGGGATATCGCCCTGCACAGCGCCGATGTGGCGATCGGCGAAAAGGACCCCACCTACGGCGGCTACGGCGCACCGGAGGGAAACCCCATTCAGGGCAATATCATGCTGATCTCCGGCGATGAACTGGCCGCCCCGTCTGCAGATGCAGCGGCGAAAAAGAGTGAGGCCCGTTACACCGTCAAGGGCCTGTTCGGCAGAGAAGTGCTGTACACTGCCCGCCAGAAGGACAGCGTGCTGACGCTGGATGTGCCCGCCGGTTCTGCCACCTTCCGCACCACCGTGCAGGACATGCAGACCCTGCTGAACGAGGGTGTGAGCACGCTGGTGGTCCAGACTGAGAAGGGCTCCACCACCCTGAACCTGTCTCTGCTGGTGGAGGGCCAGAAGGGCACCGACCGCGTGGTTCTGCGCCGACTGGGCGAAAACACCTTCCTCACCGTGGGCCTGCGCTGCCGCCGCGATTTGATCGTGGGGCGCTGACCGCTGAGATCAAATGATGAAAGGGCTGCTGCACGCAGAGATGTGCAGCGGCCCTTTTTGCGCTTTTCTGTTAAGTTTTTGAAAATTTGCGCAGATGTCTTTGCAAAGTCTGCCGGGAGATGTTATAGTTAAATTGAAACAGTATGTATTCCCGATAGAAAGGAAAAGACGCCATGGAACACTTTGTGGAGTTTGAGGACGTTTGCAAATACTACCAGACCGGCAGTGTGAAGATCGCCGCCGCAGACCACCTGAATTTCTATGTGGATAAGGGCGAGTTCTGTATCATCGTGGGGCCATCCGGCGCAGGCAAGACCACCCTGCTGAACATCCTTGGCGGTATGGACAGCTGCGACGAGGGCAACGTCTGGCTGGACGGCCAGAACGTGAGCCACTTTACCGCCAGAGAGCTGACGACCTACCGCCGGTACGATGTGGGCTTTGTGTTCCAGTTCTACAACCTTGTGCAGAACCTGACCGCACTGGAGAACGTGGAGCTGGCCAGCGAGATCTGCCGCGACCCGCTGGACCCCAAAGAAACCCTGCGCAGCGTGGGTCTGGGGGAGCGGCTGAACAACTTCCCGGCCCAGCTTTCCGGCGGCGAGCAGCAGCGGGTGTCCATTGCCCGTGCACTGGCCAAAAACCCCAAGCTGCTGCTCTGCGACGAGCCCACCGGTGCACTGGATTACAAGACCGGCAAGCAGGTGCTGGCCCTTTTGCAGGATACCTGCCGCCGCACCGGCCGCACGGTGATCGTTATTACCCACAACACCGCCCTGACGGCGATGGCAGACCGCATCATTCAGGTGCGCAGCGGTAAGATCGTCTCCAATCAGGTCAACGAGCACCCTGTGCCGGTGCAGGAGATTGAGTGGTGAGAGCTGTGCTGAAAAGTTATCGTAAAAACATCCTGCGGGAAATGAAGGACAATCTGAGCCGCATGGTCTCGCTGTTCGGCATCGTGGCGCTGGGCGTCATGATGCTGACCGGCCTGATGAGTTTTGCGCCCAGCATGCGCATCGCCGGGCAGAAATACTACGTGCAGCAGAATGTGTTCGACCTGCGGGTGCTGTCCACGCTGGGCCTTTCGGAGGACGATATCACCGCCATTGCCGCCGTGGACGGCGTGGAGGCTGTGCAGCCGGTGAAATATCAGGACGTGGAGGCCCAGTGGCAGGGCCAGAGCGAGACGGCGGTGGTGCGCCTGCAGCAGCTGCCCGCCGACCCCGGGGCCGACACGGCAGAAAATATGGACCGTCTGGTGCTGCTCTCGGGCCGGATGCCTGAGGCCCCGGACGAGTGCGTGGTGCATGTGATGGGCTACGGCGACCCGGTGGAGCCGGGCACGGTGCTCACCCTGCCGGAGGACACCGAACATGTGAGCCGGAAGCAGTTCACGGTAGTGGGCACCGTGCAGGACCCGCAGCATTTTTCCACGGACAAGGAGAGCAGCACCGCCGGTGACGGCCAGCTGGATGATATCGTATTCCTGCCGGAAGGCAGCCTGACCATGGATTATTATACGGCTTGCTATCTCAAGGCGAAAAATGCCGACCTGTATGATAATTACTCGGACGAGTATCAGGCGACAGTGGATGACACAGCCGCAAGGGTAAAGGCCATCAGCGGGGCACAGTGCACAGCCCGGCGGGCGGAGCTGATCGAGGACGCCAGCGCAGAGCTGGCCGACGCCCGGGCCGAGTACAACGACAAAAAAGCCGAAGCAGACCGTCAGTTTGCGGAGGCAGAGCAGCAGCTGGCCGATGCACAGGCGCAGCTGGACAGCGCCAAAGCCCAGCTGGACGCGGGCGAAGCGGAGCTTGCCGCCAGCAAAAAGGCCCTGCCGGATACCATGCAGGGCGGTGCGGACGAGCTGGTGAGCGGCGAGCAGCAGCTGCTGGAATTTGAGGATCAGCTGCAGCAGATCGAGATGCTGGTGAACCTGAAAAAGGTGGCCGACCCGCTGCTGAGCTATGCCGAAACGGCTCTGCACAACGCGCAGAAGGCGCTGGACGAGGCTGAGCCCGCCGACGAGGAATACACCGACCTGCGGGATGCCCTGCAGAAGGCGCAGGACGCTTACGACAACATCAGCGGCCAGCTGAACGGCTATCAGGCCCAGCTGGACGCGGGCAAGCGCCAGATGTATGCACAGGGGCTGATCTCTTCGCCCAGCCTTTCCAACGAGCAGCTGGTGACCGAAGCCAAAGCCGCGCTGCGCCAGATGAAGGTAAAGCTTCTGCAGGGGCAGCTGCAGCTGACCACCGGCACGGCCACAGCCTACACCCAGTTCGATGCGGCGCGCACCCGGCTGGACGAGGGCTGGCAGGAATACAGGGACGGCGTGCAGCAGCTGGCTGATTCCCGCGCGGAGTACGAGAGCCGGAAGGCCGAAGCCGAACAGCAGCTGGCCGACGGCCTTGCCCAGCTGAACGACGCTGAAGAGCAGGTGAGCCAGATCAAGAGCGGCGAGTGGTATGTGCTGGACCGCGGCTCCACCATGAGCTTTGTCACCTTTGAGCAGTATGCCGACCGCATGGATGCCATTGCACGGGTGTTCCCGGTGTTCTTCTTCCTGGTGGCGGCACTGGTGGCCACTACTACCATGACCCGCATGGTGGACGAGAACCGCCTGCAGCTGGGCACCCTGAAAGCACTGGGCTACTCCAACGCAAAGATCGCAGGCAAGTACCTGTTCTATGCTCTCAGCGCCAGTGTGCTGGGCAGCATCGTGGGCATGGTCATTGGCTTTGTGGTGTTCCCCCTCATCATCTGGTATGCCTACCAGATGATCTTCAGCATGTCCACCTTCACGCTGCACTTTTACCCCGGCATGGCGGCAGCCAGCGTGGCCATCAGTGCGGCCGTCATCGGTTTTGCCACATGGAGCGCCTGCCGCGCCAGCCTGAAGGAAAAGACTGCAGCCCTGCTGCTGCCCCGGGCACCTGTGGCGGGCAAGCGCATCTTTTTGGAGTACATCACCCCGCTGTGGCAGCACATGAGCTTCTCCCAAAAGACCACTGCCCGCAATCTGTTCCGCTATAAGAAGCGCTTTTTCATGACCGTGCTGGGCGTGGCGGGCTGCACGGCGCTGCTGCTCATCGGCTTTGGCATTCAGGATTCCATCCTGCCCATCGTGGACAAGCAGTCTGAGCAGCTGACCCACAACGATATGACCATCGTCCTCAGCGACGAAAAGGCGCTGACCATGGAGCAGGGCCTTGCCAGCACGCTGGACAGCAGCAGTGCGGTCCGCAGCTGGGGCGCGTTCTACACAAAGTCCACCACCCTTTATAATGAAGAGGGCGGGAGCGCCGACGTCAGCATCGTGGGCGCGGAGGACGATGCCCGGATGACCGAATACTTCACCTTCCGCACCCGGGTGGGCCACGACCCCATTCCCTTTGAAGAGGACAGCGTGATCCTGACCGAAAAAACGGCCTTGAATCTGGGACTGAGCGTGGGTGATACGTTCTACGTGGAGGCTGCAGACGGGAGCCGTGTGCCGCTGACCCTGACCGGCATTGCCGAGAACTACATGTTCACCCGGCTGTATCTGTCCGGTGCACAGCTGGAGAGCCTGCTGGGCGGCACACCGGAGTGGAATACCGTGTACGGCCTGACCGGCTGTGCCACCGAGGCAGAGTACAATGCCCTGCGCACAAAGCTGCTGGGCTGCAACTACGTCAGCAGCGTCAGCTTCACCGAGGACACCACCTCCATGTTCGGCAGCCTGATCGGCAGCCTGAACTACGTGGTGGTGCTGATCATCGTGTGCGCGGCGGCGCTGGCGGCGGTGGTGCTGTATAACCTGATCAGCGTCAACCTTGCCGAGCGCAAAAAGGAGCTTGCCACCATCAAGGTGCTGGGCTTCTATGACAAAGAAGTGTACCGCTACATCTTCCGCGAGATCGAGCTTTTGTCCCTCATCGGCTCCGGCGTGGGCCTGCTGCTGGGCGTGCCGCTGCACCGGTTCATCATCCTGACCGTGGAAATGGATCAGCTGATGTTCATTCGCACCATTGCACCCCACAGCTATCTGCTGGCAGTGGCGCTGACCATGCTGTTCACCGTTGTGGTCTGCTTTGCCATGCGGCGGCATGTGCGCCATATCAGCATGGTGGAAAGCATGAAGGCACCGGAGTAATTGTTCACTCCTGCAGCGCGGCAAAGAACCGGTAAATTCATAAAAACTTCATATAAACAACATGTTTTCGCTGAAATTATCTGGTATCCTGATATCACCGGACAGGCAGAGCCGCAACTGCCTGAATGGGTAACATGATTCCTCCTTTACAAACCAAATACCGCAAAAAATACCGCGCCCCGTCTGTTCCGCAGCAGACAGGGCGCGGCGTTTTGTTATGGGCGAAAAGTACAGCGCGGGCTGCCGCTCAGACCGTCAGCCCTGCAGCCTCTTCCGCGATGGCATCTGCCTGCATCTGGGTGAGCACCCGGCACTTGACCATCCGCTTGAGCACGGTCTGGGTGCGCTTGAGGGCCAGCTCCGGGCTGCTGGCGTAGAGCGAGGGCGCGTTGGGCAGGCCCGCCAGAAACACGGCTTCGGCATCGGTCAGCTGGGCGGGTTCCTTGCCAAAGTACCCCTCGGCAGCCTGCGTGATGCCGTAGCAGCCGTTTCCAAAATAGATGGTGTTGGCGTACATCTCAAAGATCTGCTGCTTGGAGTAGGCCTTTTCCAGATCGAACGCGGCCAGCATTTCGGCGGCCTTGCGGGCCAGATGCTTGTCCTGTGTGAAAAGCTCGTTCTTGGCAAGCTGCTGGGTCAGGGTGCTGCCGCCCTCGGCCAGAGAGTGGGTGCGCAGATCGGCCAGCAGAGCGCGGGCGATGGCGCCCGGGTCGATGCCCTTGTGGGTCATAAAGTGCTCGTCCTCGGTGCAGATGACCGCATTGATATAGGTCTGCGGCAGCGCATCGTAGGAAGTATAGCTCCCGCGGGCACGGATGGTGTCGTACATGGAAGCCACCGGGTAACTGCTGGCGGCACTGCGGTACAGCTGCCTGCCCTGATAAAAGAACCAGCCGCCCGCCAGCAGTCCGCCGAGCAGCAGAATGCACAGGACGGTGAGCAGACTCTGTGTTACAAAACGAAAGAAACGATGAAGCATCGAAAAACTCCTTTGATGATAAAAAAGAACGCTGCCATAATAAACGATTTGCCGGGCTTTTGCAAGAACGGTTCCAGTATAGCAGCAAATTTTTAAGGTTTTATCAAGGAATGGAAAAAGTTCTCCGTAGAAGCAGAAAAAGTATGACTCCTGTTGCAACTGCACAAGGCTCTGCCGCAAATGCGGGCTGTGCATCGTGCAGAAAACTCAATTTGCAAAAAACTGGAATTAACCCATTGACAAACTAGGTAAGAAGGAATATAATGCAGACAACAAATCCACAAGCCTGATGGGAAATTGAAAGACCGGCTTGTAGAGGAGTGGGAAAGAGTTTTACGGGAAAGGAGGGCACGGATATGAAGCTGATTTGGAACGACCTGCTGCATGCAAACTTCCGCTGTGGGCGAATGTGCGGTGACCGGGCAGAACATCTGGCTGTGAACTGTACGATGCCCTCTTGTTGTGCACGAATGTGTGCCCGAATGTGACATGGGACAGTTTTGCAGCTGAATTGTGATTGCCCGGTGCGCTTTTGTATCACGCATCGGGATTTTTTGTATCAGGAAATTATACTAAAAGTACAAATAGAGAGGTAAAATACAATGTCTAACTATAAATTTGAGACCCTGCAGCTTCACGTTGGCCAGGAGCAGGCCGATCCCGCAACCGATTCCCGCGCAGTGCCTATCTACCAGACCACTTCCTATGTGTTCCGCAACAGCCAGCACGCAGCAGACCGCTTTGGTCTGGCAGATGCCGGCAACATCTATGGCCGCCTGACCAACTCCACGCAGGACGTGTTCGAGAAGCGCATCGCTGCTCTGGAGGGCGGCGTGGCTGCTCTGGCAACCGCCTCCGGTGCCGCTGCCATCACCTACACCATCGAGGCACTGGCACAGGCCGGTGACCACATCGTGGCCCAGAAGACCATCTACGGCGGCAGCTACAACCTGCTGGAGCACACCCTGACCCAGTTCGGCGTCACCACCACCTTTGTGAACGCACACGATCTGGCCGAGGTGGAGAACGCCATCCAGCCCAACACCAAGGCAATCTATCTGGAAACTCTGGGCAACCCCAACAGTGATATCCCCGATATCGACGCCATTTCTGCCATCGCGCACAAGCACGGCCTGCCGCTGGTCATCGATAACACCTTCGGCACCCCGTACCTGATCCGTCCCATTGAGCACGGCGCAGATATCGTTGTTCATTCCGCCACCAAGTTCATCGGCGGTCACGGCACCACGCTGGGCGGCATCATCGTGGACAGCGGCAAGTTTGACTGGAAGGCAAGCGGCAAGTTCGGCAACATTGCCGATCCCAACCCCAGCTACCACGGTGTCTCCTTTGCCGATGCAGCAGGCCCCGCAGCCTTTGTCACTTACATCCGTGCGATCCTGCTGCGTGATACCGGTGCCACCATTTCTCCGTTCAACGCCTTCCTGCTGCTGCAGGGCACCGAGACCCTGAGCCTGCGCATTGAGCGCCATGTGGAGAACACCAAGAAGGTGGTCGAGTTTCTGGCAAACCACCCGCAGGTGGAGAAGGTCAACCACCCCTCCCTGCCGGATCACCCGGATCACGCCCTGTACCAGAAGTACTTCCCCAACGGCGGTGCTTCCATCTTTACCTTCAACATCAAGGGTGGCCGCGAGGAAGCATTCAAGTTCATCGATAACCTGAAGATCTTCTCTCTGCTGGCAAACGTTGCGGATGTGAAGAGCCTTGTCATCCACCCGGCTTCCACCACCCACAGCCAGCTGAACGATCAGGAGCTGGCCGAGCAGCAGATCTACCAGAACACCATCCGCCTGTCCATCGGCACCGAGCACATCGATGATATCATTGCCGATCTGGAGGCAGGCTTCGCAGCTGTCCGCGGTGAGTAAGCCACTCCCCCTGAGCGCCTCCGACAGAGTGTGTATGTGCCTTGTCTTTTCTTCTTTTCTCTCCTTGTCTGATGGAACCATTCCCTGTATCCTGGGGCGTATCTGACACCTTAAACAGTTCCTGAACACAGCAAAAGGGCCCCTGCCAACCGGCGGGGGCTCTTTTGCTGTCAGATGTGCTTTAACCTTTAACACCGCCCAGCGCCACACCGCGGACGATGAACTTGGAGAGCAGCAGATAGACGATGATCACCGGCAGGATGGCGATGGCCACCATCATGTACACCTTGCCCATATCGAACTTGAGGAAGTCTGCACTGCGCAGCTGTGCAATGAGGATGGGCAGGGTCTTTTTGTCGGCGCTGTCCAGCACCAGAGCGGGGATGAAGTAGTTGTTCCAGCTGGCCACGAAGGAGAAGATGGCTTGTACGGCAAGGGCCGGCTTCATGATGGGCAGCACGATCTTATTAAAGGTATAGAACTCGCCTGCACCGTCGATGCGGGCAGCCTCCACGATCTCCATGGGCAGGGAAGCGTCCAGATACTGCTTCATGAAGAAGAACACCGTGGGCGCTGCGATGCTGGGAAGGATCAGCGGAACAAAGCTGTTTTTCAGGCCCATTTTGGTGATGAGCTGCAAAAAGCCCAGAGCCGACACCTGCGTGGGCATGGTCATGATGAGCAGGATGATGGCAAAGGCGGCTTTTTTGAACCGGAAATTGTAGGCGTAGATGCCGTAAGCCGTCAGGGCCGAGAAATACACGCTGAGGGCTGCCGAGCAGGCCGAGACGATCAGGCTGTTGCGGATGCCGGTGCCCACCGGGATATTGGCGTCTGCCAGCACGTTCCGGAAGTTGGTGACGAGGGACTTGCCCGGCAGCAGCGAGAAGCCCTTCTGGATCTCAAAATGGGTGCGGGTGGAGTTGATCACCAGCACATAGAAGAAGAACAGACACAGAAAGCTGATGAGCACCAGCACCAGATAGCACCAGGCGCGGCGTGCCGCCAGTGTTGCTTTTTCAGACTGCGTTTTCGGAGTGCGTGCCATATTCACTTGCCCCCTTTAGCTGCTGCCTTCCGGGCAGCTTTCAATTCCCTGCGCTGGGCTTTGGTCAGGCCGTCATCCTCCCGGGTGAGGGAGAAGTAGACCACCACGCACAGCACCGCACAAACGAGGAACAGCACCACCGAGACAGCACCGGCCATGCCGTAGTTCTTGCTGAACAGGTGGTTGTTCAGGTACATGATCATGGTGGTGGAGGTGCGGTCCGGCCCGCCCTTGCCGTTGGTGAGGATCTGCGGCACATCGAACATCTGCAGACCGCCGATCATGGAGGTGATCATCACGTAGACCAGAATGGGCCGGATGAGCGGGATGGTGATCTTCCAGAACATCTGGTTCGGGGTGCAGCCGTCCAGCTCCGCAGCCTCGTACAGGGTGGGGTCAACGCCCATGATGGCTGCCATGAGCATGATGGTGGTGTTGCCGAACCACATGAGGAAATTCATCAGGCCGATGAGTCCCCGGTTGCCCCACACGGTGTTCAAAAAGCTGATGGGAGTCTTGATCCAGCCCATGCTCAGCAGCACGGCGTTCACCGGGCCGTTGTCCGAGAACAGCGCAAAGAACAGCATGGCAAAGGCCGACGCCATGATCAGGTTGGGCATGTAGATGACTGTTTTGAAGAAGGTCTGACCCTTCAGCTTCAGGCGCAGATCGGTGAACCATGCCGCCAGCAGCAGCGAAACGGCGATCTGCGGGATAAAGCCGATGATCCACAGGATCAGCGTGTTGCTGAAATACTTGGGCAGGTCGGTGGCGAACAGGGTGATGTAGTTTTTCAGGCCCACAAAGCTGGGGCCGATGATCTTCAGGCCGCTGCGGTAATATTCAAAAAAGCTGTAGTAGATGGTGGATGCCAGAGGGATCAGCTGGAAGACCGCGAAGATGATAAAGAACGGCGCAATGAAGATGTAGCCCCATTTCGCGTAGCTGATCGACCCTTTCTTTTTCTTTTCTCCCATAGGATCGCCTCCTGTTATCTGTAGAAAAGCAAAGAGGGCGGGCGAGATATGCCGCCCGCCCCCCTGTATTTACTTTTCCGTGTCAGCGAATTGGGTCATGCCGCGATCATGCGGGCCAGACCACATCGGTCAGCTCAGGGTACTTCTCCTTGATGGCGGTCTCGAAGTTTGCCTTTGCGGTATCCTCGTCCACATTGCCGGTGAAGTAATCCTTGAACGCATTCTGGAAGCTCTCGTTCAGGCCCTGATCGTAGGGACCTGCGTTGGACATATCGATCTTCTTTGCAGCCTCGGCAAACAGGGCGATGTGGTTCTGCCCGCCAAGGAAGTCGGACTTGTAATCGCTGCCTGCGATCTCTTCCATGGCCTTCTCGTTGTTGGTGTAGTCCTGCGTATCCATGGTGATCTGCTTCATGATGGCTTCATCGCAGGTCAGCTTCTGCATAACATCCTTAATGGTCTCGATGTTGTCGCTGCCGGCTGCGCCGCAGATCCAGGTGCCGCCCCAGTAGTAGGGCTGAGGGCCTTCGCACACGGCGTAGTCGCCGTAGATGCCGTTGCCCACTTCCTCCTTGCCGCCCTCGGCCACAGGGGTCTCCAGCGAGTTGCCCAGCAGGGTGAAGTTGATGCCCCATGTGGAGTAGAAGAAGCCGAACACCTTGCCGGTGGGGCCCTGATCGGCCGCCCACTGGCTGTCCCACAGGCTGGACTTGTTGTTGTAGCCCTTGTCGGTGTATTCCTTGGTCTGTTCCACCCACTTCATGATGTTCTCGTCCACGGTGACGGTGGTACCGTCCACCCACGGAGCGGCCACGTTGTTGGAGAAGGTGCGGTATGCATCGTCAAAGCCGGACAGCATCTTGTAGCCCTTGGCAGAGGCCTGTGCCGCCACATCGTTGAACTTATCCCAGTCGGACAGATGTGCCTGCACCTCGGTGGGGTCATCGGTGCCCAGAACATCCTTGGCAATGCTGCGGCGGTATGCAAACAGACCGGGCGTTGCCTGCCAGGTGGTGCCGCGCTGGCTGCCGTCCACAGTAACGATGTCCTTGGTGTACTGGTACTGACCGGCCAGATCGGAATCGGTCAGGCCGATGTCGGCCTTCACATCCAGAACGTAGTCGGAATCTACATACTTCAGCGCGTAGTCGGCCTCGATCAGGAAAATATCGATCTTGTCATCGTCGGCGGCGCTGTCCTGACTCAGCAGTGCTTCGTCCAGCTTGTTCTGATAGTTGTTGTTCTCGTTGGCGTTGATGGTCCACTTGACGGTGGTGCCGTCCTTCAGGGTGGTGGTGGACTTGTCCGCTGCGATCTCGGAAACTTCCGGATAGTAGTCGTTGAAGCGGCTCTGGAACTCGTCGTTCCAGCACCAGATGTTCAGCACCTTGCCGGCGGCAGAGGTGCCGGAAGCGGCTGCGCTGGATGCGGGAGCGGAAGAAGCGGTGCTGGTGGAAGCGGAGGAACCGCCGCAGGCAGCCAGAGCTGCACCAATGGTCACTGCGCCGGATGCGAGCAGGAAATTACGACGAGAGATCTTTTTCATAAGGGTAAACCTCCTTCATGGTTTTCCATTATCTGCAAAAAGCTTTCTTCTTAAAAAAGGCTCCACGAACCAGAACCTTGGGAGACGGATCAGAGGCTGCGGACCGACCCGCCGTCCAGCAGCTTGCCGGAAACGCGGATCTGTTCCGGCAGGGTCACACGGGGGTGCTCGATGAACTCGATGAGCTTGTCGGCGGCGGTGCGGCCCAGCGCAGTGGTGTTCTGCCGGTAGGTCACCAGCTGAGGCTTGACCACCCGGGAAAGGTAGATGCCGTCGTAGCCCATCACTGAGATGTCCTCGGGGATCGAAAGGCCCGCTTCGCTGATGGCGTTGTAGCCGCCCAGCGCGGAGAAATCGTCCGGGAAGATGATGCAGGTGGGCCGCTGCGGCAGTGCCAGCAGGGCCATGGTCTCGGCGGCACAGCGGTCGGCATCGTGGTAGATGCCCTCCCGCACATATTCCTCCGGCACCTTCAGGCCCAGCTCTTCGCTGGCCTGATAGAAGCCCGCCAGACGGTTCTCGGTGACGGCGGTCTTTTCGCCATGGATAAAGGCGATGCGGCGGTGGCCGCAGGCCCATGCCTGTCGCACCAGAGCCTTCAGGCCGGAAACGTTGTCCGAGAGGATGGCCATGCGGTTGTTGAACACATGGTCGATGGTGACGACGGGCACCTCGCTGTTCACCAGCTCCACCACCTGCGGGTCGTAGAAGTTCACGCAGGCGATCACCACGCCGTCCACATTGCGGTAGCGGCAGTGCTCCAGATAGCTCATGCTCCGGCCGCTGATGTTGTGGTTGATGAAGGTGATGTCGTAGCCGTGCTTTTCTGCTTCCACCTTGAAGCTGTCCAGCACAGCAGAAAAATATTCGTGGGTCAGGCCGCTCTGCCGTTCGTCCACAAATAAAACGCCCAGATTGTAGGTGCGGTTGGTCTTGAGGGAACGGGCGGCGGCGTTGGGCAGGTAGCCCATGCGGTGCGCAGCGGCCCGCACCCGCTCCCGGGTGGCGGCCGAGATGTCCGGCTGGTTGTTCAGCGCCTTGCTGACCGTTGCCACCGATACACCGCATTCCTTGGCCAGATCTTTCAGGGACGGCATCACTTTGCTGCCTCCTTCAGGAAATATTGTGCGGGGATGTTCTCTGTCGATTGCTTAATCGTTTTCGCAATTTCATGATAGCGCATTGTGCATCAAAAATCAAGCGCGTGAGAAAAACTTTCATCGCTTTTCATGAAAGTTTGGCGTTCTGTCCGTTTTCGGGGAAGCGGAATTGTGCATTCCGGATGGATTTCGTTACATTTCGATGAAAATTGAAAATATTTTCGCTGCGAGTTTCGCTGCCGATATTATTACTTCTAAATGGGGTCCGGACAGTTTCGTTTCCCGCCGGCACCGGGAAGAACGGCAGCGGAACTGCGCAAGAAAGATGAAGATACGCGGATTTGTGAACGCTGTTTCCGGAAATTTTTTTGCGGGACCCCTTGCTTTTTTGCGCGGCTTCGGCTATGCTAAAGGCGAAGAGAATGCTTCTGCCTGAGTTCTTAATCGTTTTCGCAAAACGATGCAGCCGGCTGTCCCGGCCGCTGATAAGGAGGAAGCATTTATGAGATTCGGCCATTTTGATGACGCACGCAGGGAATATGTCATCACCACCCCACAGACCCCGCTGCCGTGGATCAACTACCTTGGCAGTGAAGACTTTTTTAGTCTGGTCTCCAACACGGCAGGCGGCTACAGCTTTTACCGGGACGCCCGGCTGCGCCGCCTGACCCGCTACCGCTACAACAGCTCTCCGCTGGACATGGACGGCCACCACATCTACATCAAGGATGGCGGCACGGTCTGGAACCCCGGCTGGCAGCCCACCAAGACGCCGCTGGACCGCTACAGCTGCCGCCACGGGTTGGGCTACACCATTCTGGAGGGCGAAAAGGACGGCATCTGCGCCGCGCAGGAGCTGTTCGTGCCCAAGGGCGATGCCTGCGAGCTGGATCGCCTGACCCTGACCAACCGCAGCGATCGTCCCCGGGAGCTGGACGTGTTCAGCTATGTGGAGTTCTGCCTGTGGGACGCTGTGGATGACAGCACCAACTTCCAGCGCAACTTCTCCACCGGCGAGGTGGAGGTGGAGCCGTGTGCTATCTACCACAAGACCGAGTACCGGGAGCGCCGAGATCACTACGCGGTGTTCTGGTCCAACACCCCGGTCACCAGCTTTGACACCGCCCGGGATGCTTTTTGCGGCGTGTATGGCGGCCCGGCAGACCCGCAGGCCGTCCGTGCCGGGCACTGCAGCGGCAGCATCGCCCACGGCTGGGCACCGGTGGGTGCGCTGCATATCCATGTCACCCTTGCCCCCGGGGAGGAAAAGAAGATCCTCTTCGGTCTGGGCTACATCGAGAACCCGCAGGAGGAAAAATTCACCGCCCCCGGCGTCATCAATAAGACCCGCGCCCACGCCATGATGGCCCGCTATGCCGACGATGCACAGGTGGATGCTGCCCGCGCCGCGCTGGCCGACTATTGGGAGAGCCTGCTGTCCGGCTACCGGCTGCAGTCCGGCGAGGAAAAGCTGGACCGCATGGTGAACCTCTGGCATCAGTACCAGTGTATGGTCACCTTCAACATGAGCCGCTCGGCCAGCTACTACGAGAGCGGCACCGGCCGCGGCATGGGCTTCCGGGACAGCTGTCAGGACCTGCTGGGCTTTGTGCACATCATCCCAGCCCGGGCGCGGGAGCGCATTCTGGACATTGCCGCCACTCAGTTCGAGGACGGCAGCGCCTACCATCAGTATCAGCCCCTGACCAAAAAGGGCAATCGGGATGTGGGCACCGGCTTCAACGACGACCCGCTGTGGCTCATTGCCGCCACCGCCGCCTATCTGCGGGAGACGGGCGACTGGTCCATTCTGGAAGAACAGGTGGCCTTTGAGAACGACGAGCGCAAGGCACAGCCGCTTATGGAGCACCTGCGCCGCAGCTTCCGCTTTACCTGCACCCATCTTGGCCCCCACGGCCTGCCGCTCATTGGCCGCGCGGACTGGAACGACTGCCTGAACCTGAACTGCTTCTCGGAGCACCCGGGCGAGAGCTTCCAAATCACCGGTCCCAGCGAGGGCCCGGTGGCCGAGAGCGTGTTCATTGCAGGCATGTTCGTCAAGTACGGGCGCGAGTATGCAGAGCTGTGCGACCGCCTGCAGCTTGCCGATGAGGCCGCAGCTGCCCGCCGGAGCATCGACGCCGTGGAGCAGGCGGTCCTGACCGCAGGCTGGGACGGCGCATGGTTCCGGCGCGCCTACGATGCTTTTGGCAACCCCGTGGGCAGCAGGGAGTGCACCGAGGGACAGATCTTCATTGAGCCGCAGGGCATGTGCGTCATGGCAGGCATCGGCAGGGAGACCGGGCAGGCCGCGCAGGCGCTCCGGAGCGTGGAGGAGCGGCTGGACACCCCATACGGCGTGGTGCTGCACCAGCCCGCCTACACCAGCTACCAGCTGAATCTGGGCGAAATTTCCAGCTATCCGCCGGGATACAAGGAGAACGCAGGCATCTTCTGCCACAACAATCCGTGGATCAGCTGCGCCGAAACCATGCTGGGCCACGGCGACCGGGCCTTTGAGGTGTACCGCAAGACCTGCCCGGCCTACATCGAGGATATTTCCGAGATCCACCGCACCGAACCCTACGTCTACAGCCAGATGGTGGCGGGCAAGGATGCGCCCACCTTCGGCGAGGCGAAAAACAGCTGGCTGACCGGCACGGCCGCATGGACTTTCGTCAATGTGAGCCAGTACATTCTGGGCATCCAGCCCACGCTGGACGGCCTGCGGGTAGACCCCTGCATCCCCCACACCCTGACCGGCTACACCGTCACCCGCCGCTACCGGGGCGCAGTGTATCACATTGCAGTGGACAACACCGCCGCCGTGCAGCACGGTGTGCAGAGCATCACGGTGGACGGCAAAGCCCTTGCGGGCAATGTACTTCCGCTGGCTGCTGCCGGGACTACAGTGCAGGTGCAGGTGACCATGGGTTAAACTGACTTTCTCTGCTTTTTCATAATATTCTCCTCATAGCCAAACCCGCTGCGCAGACCCCTGCACGGCGGGTTTGGTCTGTAAAGGCGTGAACTATCCGGCGGCATAACGATCAAAAATGCGCTCCGCATTCACGATCATTCTCCTCCCTCTTGCAATTTTGGTGCAAAGGGTGTAGAATACAGTCACAATCAAATACAGGGGAGCTCGTGACAGCGGGCTGAGAGGAAGTACCCGAACTTCGACCCTTTTACCTGATGCGGATAATGCCGCCGTAGGAAGTCATCCATATGATTTTTTGCAGGAGGCCCCGCAGAAGGGGGTCTCCTGTTTTTTTGTTGTAGCTTATTTTACTGTTCTGAGGAGGATGCCTTGTACCTTTCTGCGGGGGGACTGCCGCAGCGGACTGAGGGGGAGCGCCCTGAGTGCCGTGAATCGTCAGCGATGGGAAGCCGTGTTCCGGCGTGAGAGGAGACCAGAAAGTCTCGACCGCTTGTAGATCTTGCCTGTGCCATCCGGTACGGGCTGTTTGCGGGGGCGCTGTACGGTTTTGCTGCTCCCGCAGGAGAAAGGAGCCTTGCCTTATGAAAAATCTCTCTGTGAAAAAGCTGGCGCTGGCCGGTATGCTGTGTGCTTTGTGCGTGGTGGGCAGCGTGTTCAGCTTCCCCATGTTTGGCAGCAAATGCGCACCCATCCAGCACATGGTCAACGTGACCTGCGCCGTGCTGCTTGGCCCGTGGTGGGGCGTGGGCGTGGCCTTTGTGGCCTCCCTGCTGCGCAACCTGCTGGGTCTGGGCAGCCTGATGGCCTTCCCCGGCAGCATGTTCGGTGCTTTGCTGTGCGGCCTTGTGTACTGGAAGACCAAAAACATCTTTGCCACCATGGTGGGCGAGGTGTTCGGTACCAGCATTCTGGGCGGTCTGTGCGCCTACCCGGTGGCCATCTTCCTCATGGGCAAGAGCGCCGGTGATATCGCGTTCTATGCCTACATCGTGCCGTTCCTCATCTCCACCGCCGTGGGTTCCATCATTGCGGGCGTGCTGGTGTACAGCCTGCAGCGCTCCGGCGCACTGCGCTCCATGCAGAACAGTCTTTCCTGACGGAGGCGCACCCGAATGTTCAAAACAGAATTCGAGAACCTGCGCCGCACCTGCCCGCTCATCCATAACATTACCAACTACGTCACCGTGAACGACTGCGCCAACATGGTGCTGGCCTGCGGTGCTTCGCCCATCATGGCTGACGATGCTGCCGAGGTGGAGGACATCACCACCATCTGCGGCGGACTGAACATCAACATCGGCACCCTGAACAGCCGCACCATCACCAGCATGCTGCTGGCGGGCAAAAAGGCTAACGCGCTGGGCCATCCTGTGGTGCTGGACCCGGTGGGTGCGGGTGCATCCCGCCTGCGCACCGATACGGCCTACCGCCTGTTCCGGGACGTGAAGTTCGCGGTGATCCGCGGCAATATCTCGGAGATCAAAACGCTGGCCTCCGGCGCGGGCACCACCAAGGGCGTGGATGCCGATGTGGCTGATAAAGTCACTGAGGAAAATCTGGATTCTGCCGTGGCCTTTGCCAAAAAGTTTGCGGCTCAGACCGGTGCCGTCATTGCCATCACCGGTGCCATCGACATCGTGGCCGATGCGCAAAAAGCCTATGTCATCCGCAACGGCAATCCCATGATGAGCAGCATCACCGGCACCGGATGCCAGCTCTCGGCCCTGACGGCGGCTTTCGTTACCGCCAACCCCGGCCATCCGCTGGAAGCTGCTGCAGCCGCAGTGTGCGCCATGGGCCTTGCGGGCGAGATCGCCCACAAGCGGCTCACCCCGCAGGACGGCAACGCCACCTACCGCAGCTACATCATCGATGCCATTTACAATATGACCCCGGAACAGCTGGAAGAAGGAGCAAACTATGAAGTGCGATAAGCAGAACATGCTTCTGTATGCCGTCACCGACCGCGCATGGGTGGGAAAACAGTCCCTCTATGAGCAGGTGAAAAGCGCCCTGAAGGGCGGTGTCACCTGTGTGCAGCTGCGTGAAAAAGAGCTGGACGACGAAGCTTTTCTGAAAGAGGCTGTGGAGATCCATGCTCTGTGCCAGCGCTACGGCGTGCCGTTCTTTGTGAACGACAACGTGGACATTGCCATCCGCTGCCACGCCGAGGGCGTGCATGTGGGGCAGGAGGATATGGCCGCAGCGCAGGTGCGCGCCCGTGTGGGCGAGGGAATGATGATCGGCGTTTCCGTCCACAGCGTGGAGGAAGCGCAGGAAGCTGTGAAGCACGGCGCAGACTGCCTTGGTGTGGGTGCGGCCTTTGCCACCCATACCAAGACCGATGTGGACGTTCTGCCCCACGAGACCCTGAAGGCCATCTGTGATGCCGTGGACATCCCGGTGGTGGCCATCGGCGGCATCCACAAGGAGAACATCCTGCAGCTCAAGGGCACCGGCGTGGACGGTGTGGCCCTTGTGAGCGCCATCTTTGCAGCAGATGACATCGAGACCGAGTGCCGGGAGCTGAAGGCGCTTTCCGAGCAGATCATCTGACCGATCCCGCGGCAAACCGGGGGCACCACCTTGGGCCGCGTTATAAAATTCATGGAGAAAACCAACATGAAAAACGTATTTTGCGCAGGTGCCGGCATCCAGAACGTACTGTTCTTTCTGAATGACGGCTACTTGCCTGCCACCCTTGCCTGCGGGTCGGGAGTTTCTCCGAGGACCGTCCGCTGGGGTGGGACCCTGCTGCCGCAGGCAGTAGGGCGGGCGATGGAATGGCCCGATTCGTGTCCGAGGAGAAAGCTCCCGGCACGCAGACTCCCCCGCATCAATGTATGACCAGCACCCTGCTGTTCAGAGATAAACTGTCATTTGGAGGAACAGAGCGTATGCAGACTTATACCACCCAGATGGATGCCGCCCGCAAGGGCATCATCACGCCGCAGATGGAGATCGTGGCAAAAAAGGAATACCGCACCACCGAGGAGATCCGCCAGTGGGTCGCTGAGGGCAAGGTAGCCATCCCCGCCAACAAGCACCACGAGTGCCTGAACCCCGAGGGCGTCGGCTCCATGCTGCGCACCAAGATCAACGTGAACCTCGGCGTTTCCCGCGACTGCAAGGACTACAATGTGGAAATGCAGAAGGTGATGAGCGCCGTCAACATGGGCGCCGAAGCCATCATGGACCTGTCCAGCCACGGCAACACCCAGCCCTTCCGCCAGAAGCTGACCCACGAGTGCCCGGTGATGATCGGCACCGTGCCGGTGTACGATTCGGTCATCCACTACCAGCGCGATCTGGCAGAGCTGACTGCACAGGACTTCATCGATGTGGTGCGTCTGCACGCAGAGGACGGCGTGGACTTTGTCACCCTGCACTGCGGCATCACCCGCAAGACCATCGAGCAGATCCGCAAGCACAAGCGCAAGATGAACATTGTCAGCCGCGGCGGCTCTCTGGTGTTTGCATGGATGAGCATGACCGGCAACGAGAACCCCTTCTACGAGCACTTTGACGAGATCTGCGAGATCTGCGCCGAGCACGATGTGACCATCTCGCTGGGCGATGCCTGCCGTCCCGGCTGTCTGGCTGACGCCACCGACGTGTGCCAGATCGAGGAGCTGGTGCGTCTGGGCGAGCTGACCAAGCGCGCATGGGCACACAACGTGCAGGTGATGGTGGAAGGCCCCGGCCATGTGCCCCTGAATCAGGTGGCGGCCAACATGGAGGTGCAGAAGAGCATCTGCATGGGCGCACCCTTCTATGTGCTGGGACCCTTGGTCACCGATATCGCCCCCGGCTACGACCACATCACCGCTGCCATCGGCGGCGCCGTGGCAGCCGCCAGCGGTGCAGCCTTCCTGTGCTATGTGACCCCCGCCGAGCATCTGGCTCTGCCCAACGTGGACGATGTGAAGCAGGGCATCGTGGCCTCCAAGATCGCTGCCCACGCCGCCGATATCGCCAAGGGCATCCCCCACGCCCGGGACATCGACGACAAGATGGGCGATGCCCGCCGCGTGCTGGACTGGGATGCGCAGTTCGCCTGCGCACTGGACCCGGAGACCGCCAAGGCCATCCGCGACGCCCGCCTGCCCGAGGACGACCACAGCGACACCTGCAGCATGTGCGGCAAGTTCTGTGCCGTGCGCAGCATGAACAAGGCGCTGGCCGGTGAGTACATCGACATTCTGTAAAAATCTTCTGTTTTGCGCGCTGCAGCGCGCATCTTCCTCCGCCGCCCGGTATGACCGCCGGGCGGCTTTTGTGTTGTAATTCCAAAAAGATTGTGTTAAAATAACAATAAGGCGCTGATTGCAAAATTGGTGGTCATGCTTTCAATCCCGTATCGCTGGTTTTTCTATTTCTACATAGAACAAGCAGAGGTCCGGGAGGAAACTTTTTTTGAAAGTACCCTGCCCGGAGCCTTGAAGGCGAAGAGCAACGGCAACGACCGCCGCCAGTGGCGGAAACAGGGAGTTGCTGTTGGGGCCGCGGCCTGCAAGATGCGAGTGCCGCCCAAGGCACGAAGCAGATGCAGGGAGCCGCAAAACGGATATATCGAATGAATCTGCTGGAGACTCTCGCATTGCTCACGTTCATTCTCGCGTTGTTGAGCTTGATCGTGGATGTGATCCGTCTGACCGTTGAGGTCATGGCAAGGTTTTCCCAGATGAAAAGCGATGATAACAAAAAAGATTGACCGCCTCACAGTTCCCCAACTCGAGCGGTCAATCTTTTTGACTAACGGGATGGAAAGCTGACCTTTGCAGTCAGCGCCCCTTCTGTTTGTAGTATAATCGAAGCTATGTGATTTGTCAAGTTATCCTGTTCCATCGATTATTTCCATCAATATTTTAGATTTTACAATTCTTCTGTACTGTACTATAATGAAGTCATCGCCTTCATTCCATTGATCTACAGGAGGAATCTGCCTTGCTGGTAAATCTTATCGAATCCGTCTATCGCCTTTTGTGGGGCGATCTGTTCATTCTTCCGCTGGGCGGCGGCATCGGAATTTCGTTCATGGTGGTGCTGCTGCTTGCAGCGGGCATCTGGTTCACCAGCCGCACCCGTCTTCTGCCGGTGCGGCTGTTCCGGGATATGATCGCTGCTGTGTGTGAAAAAAAGCAGGGCAGGGACGGCCTTTCCTCCTTCCAGACCCTGATCATTTCCACCGCTACCCGCGTGGGCATGGGTAATCTGGTGGGCGTGGTGGCCGCTGTTTCCGCAGGCGGTGCGGGCGCTGTGTTCTGGATGTGGGTCACGGCCCTGCTGGGCGCATCCACCTCCTTTATCGAGTCCACCCTTGCCCAGAAATACCGCCAGCCCGATCCGCTGTATGGCGGCTGGCGCGGCGGCCCTGCCTATTACCTGCATGTGCTGGCTGAGCGCAAGCGCGGCAAAAAGCTCAAGCGCTCTGTGACTGCGGCCCTGTTCGCGGCGTCCGGCCTCATCTGCTGGTGCGGCATCAGTCAGGTCATCTCCAACTCGGTGAGCTCTGCCTTTGAAAATGCCTTCCACATCCCGCCGCTGGCCACAACGCTGGTGCTCACGGCCATTGCAGCGGTCATCGTGCTGCGCCGGAACGCCACCGTGAAAAGTCTGGACGTGATGGTGCCCATCATGGCGGTGTGCTATTTTGTCATTACTGTGGGCATCGTGCTGTTCAACCTGCCCAAGCTTCCGGCGGTGCTCGGACGCATTTTTACCGAGGCCTTTGGCCTGCAGCAGGCCGTGGCGGGCGGCTTTGGCGCGGTGCTGATGAACGGCGTCAAGCGCGGCCTATTCTCCAACGAGGCGGGCAGCGGCTCGGCCCCCTGTGCAGCTGCCGCCGCAGAGTGCGACGACCCGGTCAAGATGGGCTTTGTGCAGGCGCTGGGCGTACTGATCGATACTGTGGTGATCTGCAGCTGCACGGCTTTCCTGATGCTGCTGGTGCCGCAGGAGCGTACCGCCGGGCTGGCGGGCATGGACCTTCTGCAGAAGGCGATGCAGTACCATCTGGGCAGTTTTGGCATCGTGTTCATTGCGGTCACGCTGGCGCTGTTCAGCTTTTCCACCTTTCTGGGCGTTCTGTACTACGCCCGGGGCAATGTGGCCTACCTGTGTGGCGACAACTGGTGGAGCCAGACCGCATATAAGCTGATCGCGCTGGTCATGCTGGTGATCGGCGGAATGCAGGCCTACACGGTGGTGTGGGATCTGGGCGACGTGGGCATCGGCCTGATGACCATTTTCAATATGCTGGCGCTGGTGCCCATGGCGCATGAGGCACTGGACGCCCTGAACGACTACGAAAAACGCAAAAAGCTGCAGTAACGGCAAAGGGGCTGGTGCACCGGAAGATGTGCACCAGCCCCTTTTGGTCTGTATTCAGGATGTGGGCGGCAGAGCTCAGTGGGAAAAACGACTGAGGAGCAGCCCGCCTGCAAGCCCGGCCAGTGCGGGCAGCACCCAGCCAAAGCCAATGCTGCCCAGCGGCAGAGCATTGGCAGCGGCAGACAGGACTCCCAGCGGCAGGGCAGCCGCGATGCTCTGCAGGGCGGTCAGGCCCACGCACAGCGGGTACACGGCCCGGCGCTGCTCAAGGCCCGGCAGGAAGGAGAGCAGGATCAGCACGATGGCGGCGGGATAGATGGCGTTGAGCACCGGGGTGGACAGCCGGATGATGGCGGCAAGGCCAAGGTTGGACACCAGCATACTGGCCGCAGCAAAAAAGGCGGCAAGGGCAGGGTAGGGGATGCGGGGCAGCAGCTGGTGGAAATACTGTCCCACGCAGGCGATAAGGCCCACGCAGGTGTTGAAGCAGGCAATGACAAAGATGGCCGCAATGAGCACAAGGCCCGCCCGGCCGAACAGCTGCTGTGCCAGAGCGGTGAGCACCTCGGCACCGGTGGCAAGGCCCGGGTATACCGCCCCGGTCTGGGCACCGGCATGGCTCAGCATGGCATAAACAGCCAGCAGCAGCCCACCCGCCAGAAGTCCGGCCCGGATGGTGCCGCTCTCCACGGCGCGGCTCTCTGTGACGCCCCGGGCCCGGATGTTCAGCGCGATGACCGCGCCAAAGTTCAGCCCGGCCAGAGTGTCCATGGTCTGGTAGCCGTACAGGATGCCCTGCACGGTGGGCAGCGCGGCGTATTCTGCACTGGGCGCGCCGTAGTACGCAGCCAGCGGGTGGGCCAGACACCCGGCAAACAGCACCACGATGAGCAAAATCAGGCTGGGGCAGAGGATGCGGCCCAGCCAGTTGGTGAGCTTTTCCGGCCGCAGTGCCACCAGAAAGGCCGCTGCAAAAAACAGCACCGAGTAGGCCAGCTGCAGCCCGAAACCGCCGCCTATCAGCGGCACCAGCATCTGGAAGGAGGTGCTGGCGGTGCGGGGGATGGCAAGGCAGGGCCCGATGGAAAGATACACCAGAATGGTGAACACCGTGGCGAACACCGGATGCACCCGGCCTGCAAGCCTGTCCAGACCGCCCGCCCGGGCCACCGCCGTGACTCCTGCGATGGGCAGGCCGACGGCGCTGACGGCAAGGCCCGCAAAGGCAGGCCAGAGGCTGGTACCGGCCTGTGCGCCCAGATGCGGCGGGAAGATCAGGTTCCCGGCTCCGAAAAACATGGAAAATAGCGTAAAGCTGATCAAAAGCAGGCTTTTGCCGGAGAGCTTCTGCATAGGACAGACACCTCGTTTCTTTCCTGCATCAAGGATGACAGGGATTGATACAATTCAGTTTATCGTTTTATACATTTCATGTCAAGAACTAAAAACGTGAAGAAATGTAACGTTAGGCATGACGATGTTGGATGCATTGCGGTGCACCGGTCATTGGCGTTTGGAAAAAGATGTGGTATGATACTTATACGATCCGCAGAGCGGAGGCCATTTCAGACCGTCAGGAGCAGGAAAGAACCATGAACCAACACAAACAACTTTTTGAGCGGCTGGCTGCCGCAGCCTTCTGGCTGGCGGTGTGGCAGTGCGCTGCCATGGCCGTGGGACAGGAGGTGTTTCTGGTCTCGCCGGTGCAGGCGCTGCGCACCCTTTTGCAGCTTCTGCCGCAGGCAGAGTTCTGGCAGCGGGTGGGCTTCAGCTCCGGACGCATCCTGCTGGGCTTCGGGCTGGGCGTGATAGTCAGCGTGTTTCTGGCTGCGGCGGCGCAGGCGTGGCACGCGGCAGAGGTGCTGCTGGCACCGGTGCTGCAGCTGGTCAAGGCCACGCCGGTGGCAAGCTTCATCATTCTGGCGCTGGTGTGGGTGCGGGGAGCATCGCTTTCGGTGCTCATCAGCTTTCTGATGGTGCTGCCGGTGCTGTACGGCGCAGTGCGCACCGGCATCCGGAGCGCAGATCCACAGCTGCTGGAAATGGCAAAAGTGTTCCGCCTGCCGTTTGCCCGCCGTCTGCGGGCTGTGTGGCTGCCTGCGGTGCTGCCGGCCTTTCGGCAGGGGTGCAGCGTGGCCCTTGGCATCTGCTGGAAGAGCGGCGTAGCCGCTGAGGTGATCGGTCTGCCCAATGGCAGCATCGGCGATGCACTCTACCGGGCCAAGATCACCCTTTCCACCGGGGAGCTGTTCGCATGGACGTTTGTGATCATCCTGCTCAGCGCCGGGTTTGAAAAGCTGTTTCTGCTGCTTCTGGACCGCGTGACCCGCGCTGTGACCAGGGAGGTGCCGCAATGCTGACCATCGAGCATTTGACAAAACAGTTCGGGGAGAAAACGCTCTTCCGGGATCTCTGCCTCACGGTGGACGGCCCGGCGGTGCTGTGGGCCCCCAGCGGCTGGGGCAAGACCACCCTGCTGCGCATCCTCATGGGGCTGGACACGCCCACTGCAGGCCGGGTGCGGGGCGTGGGCCGGGCCGCGGCAGTGTTTCAGGAGGACAGGCTCTGCCCGCAGCTGACGGCGCTCCAAAACGTGACGCTGGTGCTGCCCGGCAGTGAAAAACAATACAAAGAGCAAATTGGAACGGATTTTCAACAGTTTGGCATGGATGCTGCGGCGCTGGCCCTGCCTGCAGCACGGCTTTCCGGCGGGCAGAAGCGGCGCACCGCCCTGCTGCGGGCCCTGTGGGCACCCAGCGACACCCTGCTGCTGGACGAACCCTTTACCGGCATGGACCCGGACACCCTTGCCGCCGCTGCGGCGCTGCTGCGCACCCGCTGCGGGACGGAGCCGGTGCTGCTTGCCACCCACGACCGGGAGGCCATCCGGCTGCTGGGCTGGCCGGTGATCGAGTTGGAAGCGCTGTAAAAGGCTTTAAATAAAAAGGGCTGCTGCACTGGATGATGTGCAGCGGCCCTTTACTATTTGAGAATGTTTTACAGAAAAATACGCAGAGGATGCAAAAAAGGTCAGCCCAGCAGCTTTGCCGGGTCGAGGTAGGTGTCGCCCTGCATCACTTCCAGATGGATGTGCGTCTCCTCGGCGCATTCGTTGGGGATGCTGCCTGCGCGGCCCAGAGCCTGCCCCACGCTCACCTCGTCGCCGGTGTGCACGGCAGGGTCGGCGGTGCCGCACACCCGCCAGATGCGCCCGGCACTGTCCTCGATGCACACCACACTGCCCCAGCGGCCATCGGTATCCACGGCAGTCACTTTGCCGGCGGCAGGGGCGCACACCTGTGCGTCCTGTGCACAGGCGTAGTCCACGCCGTTATGGGTGCGCCAGTCGCCAAGGGTGCTGCTGTACACCAGCTCATCGCCGCTGTAGGCGTTCAAGACTCTGCCCGAGACGGGCTGCGTGGAGGCAGGCGCAGCTGAACTGCTGGCAGGCGAGGATGCGCCTTGCAGTGCGGAGGGCTCGCGCACCGAACCAGAACCAGACCGCGCCCCAGAAGAGGACGCAGAGGGTGCGGGCGGTTCGGGCTTGGGTACGTTTGCCGCAGATTCTGCGGCGTCGGTCACGGGCTGCTGCCATACATCGTCCTCCTGTGGGTCAAGGGTGAGCTGCGGCTCCGGGGCAGGTTCTTCCTGCGGGGTCGTCAGGTCGTCGTAGCTCTTTTTCAGTTCATCCCGCACGGTGCGCACTGCCCACACTCCCGCCGCTGCGGCTGCGACGAGACAGGCCAGCAGTGCCAGTGCAAAGCCCCTGCTGCGCAAAAACTTTTTGATCTGCTCCATTGTCGTTACTCCCATCTGCTGCATTGTGTACGCATTGCTTCTGGGCTTAGTGTGGGACAGCAGGGCAGGTTTTATGCATTCTTTTATTTAAATGCCCTCCGCGTTGCTCTGGGCATATTTAACGGGAAGGGCCGCAGCCGGAAAATGCATCTTCCCTCTGTGGCCTTCTGTGTTGATACCCGGAGCGAAGCGGAGGATATTCTAAATGATATTACCAAACAAAAAGGCCCTCCCTTTTCGGGAGAGCCCTTGCAGATCAAAAATCAGTTGCGGCGGCGGCTGTTCATGCCTAGCAGACGCACAACATACAGGAAGATGTTGATGAAGTCCAGATACAGGGTCAGTGCGCCGTAGATGGAAGCCTTCTCGGCCAGCTCGCCGTCATAGGCGTAGTAGGAGAACATCTGGCTCAGCTTCTGGGTGTCGTAGGCGGTCAGCAGCATGAACACTACCAGACCGACAGCGCTGTACAGCACCGTGGTAAGGAAGCTCATGCCGAACAGCATGCCCACAAAGCCGGTGATGATGAGCGCAAACAGGCCCATCATCAGCTTGGGGCCCCAGCCGGACAGATCCCGGTGAGTGGTGGTGCCGTAGACGGCCATCAGGCCAAAGTACAGCGAGGTGGCAAGGAAGGCCAGCACCAGAGTGCCCAGATCGAACACCAGGAAATAATAGCTCAGCACCATGCCGTTGAGCAGTGCATAGGCAAAGAAGGTGGCTCTTGCGCCGCCCACCGACATGCTCTGCACCCGGGAGCTCAGCACGTACACCAGAACCAGCTCGGCGATGGTGAACACCAGATACAGCGAATTGACCACGTACAGCAGCGGGGTGGCAGCTGTGACAAAGGCGGCTGCAAAGGTGATGAGCAGGCCCACCGCCATCCAGCGGTAGGTGCGGTTCATATAGTCAGCCGAGGTCATAGCAGGCTCTGTATAGCCCCGATCGTAACCATTGTAATTGTAATCCATAGGGACTCCTCCAGTCTCTTTCTGCCGGAATACTTTTTTCTTGCTCCGGTCTACGGAATATAGTATACTGCATAGAAATGAACGTTTCATGAAAAAGGCTGTGATATTGTATGTCCCTTGGACTTTATTTACACATACCCTACTGTTTTTCCAAATGCAGGTACTGCGATTTTTATTCCCACCCCGGTGAGCGCGGCGTGCCGGATGCCTATGTGGAGGCTCTTGTGCGGGAGCTTGACCGCTTTGCACCGGAGAGGCCCCTGCAGCCGGACACCCTTTACTTTGGCGGCGGCACCCCCAGTCTGCTGCGCCCGGAGCAGGCAAAACGGCTCATCGATGCGGCCCGGCCCCTGCCCGGAGCAGAGATCACGCTGGAAGCAAACCCGGAGACGGTGACCGAACAGAGCCTTGCGGGCTTCCGGGAGGCGGGAGTGAACCGCATCTCCTTCGGGGTGCAGTCTGCCCGGGACACCCAGCTGCGCACACTGGGCAGGCCGCACACGGCAAAACAGGCACGGGCTGCCTTTGCCGCCGCTCGGCGGGCAGGCTTTGCGAACATCAGCGGCGACATCATGCTGGCACTGCCCCACTACACCGAAGCCGAGTTTGACGAAACGCTGGAACTGATCGAGGACGGCGGAGCCACCCACATTTCTGCGTATCTGTTGAAGATCGAGCCGGATTCGGCCTTTGGAAAGCACCCGCCCGAGGGCCTGCCTACCGGCGACGAGGCGGCTGATTTTTACCTCTACGCGGTGGAACAGCTGGAACACCACGGCTACCGGCAGTATGAGATCTCCAACTTTGCAAAGCCCGGCTATGAGGGACGGCACAACCTCATCTACTGGGACTGCGGCGACTATCTGGGCCTTGGCCCGGCAGCACACTCCTGCATGGGCGGCAGGCGGTTCTATTATCCGCCGGATACCGCTGCGTTCCTGAACGATGCCGCCGCCCCGGTGATGGACGGCAGCTGCGGCGCAGAGGATTACCTTATTTTACAGCTGCGCCTGCGCAAGGGGCTTTCGCTGGACGCCTACAAACAGCTCTACGGCAAAGAATTTTCCACCGCGCAGCTGGCCTTTGTGCAAAACTGCGTCCGGGCAGGCTATGCAAGCTTTGACGGCCACACCCTTGCCCTGACCCCGGCGGGCCTCATTGTGCAGAACAGCATCCTTGCCCAGCTATTGTAATTGGCAGAAATACGGCAGAACATTGCTTTTGCGTGCCGGTTCTGGTATGATATACTCGATACAATAGGGAAATTTGGAGGAAAACAGATGGCGAAGGTGTTGATCGTAGGTGCAGGCGCGGCGGGCCTGATGGCAGCGGGTGCCGCTGTAGGTCAGGGGCATCAGGTGACGGTGCTGGAGCACATGGACAAGCCCGGCCAGAAGATCCTTGTCACCGGCAAGGGCCGCTGCAATGTGACCAACGACTGCCCGGCAGAGGAGTTCCTGCGCCATGTGCGCACCAACCCGCGCTTTTTGTATTCGTCGCTGGGGGCTTTCCCGCCCGCAAAGACCATGGAGCTGTTCGAGGGTCTGGGCGTGGAGCTGAAGGTGGAGCGCGGACGCCGGGTGTTCCCGGTATCCGACAAGGCAGAGGAGATCCGGCAGGCCCTTCTGCGCTACGCGCAGGACGCCGACATCGTCCATGACGGCGCAAAAAAGCTGCTGCTGGAAGAGGTGGCGCCGGAGCTGGAAGCAGCTCCCGCTGCACCGGAAAACCCGCGCCACCCCAAAAAGAAAAAGGCAGGCCCGGCCTTGCGGTGCATCGGCGTGCGGGGCACCTCTGGCAGGGAGTACCGGGCAGACGCGGTGCTGGTGGCCACCGGCGGCGTGAGCTACCCCACCACCGGCTCCACCGGCGATGGCTACAGGCTGGCGCAGCAGGCCGGGCACACCCTTGTGGAGCCGGTGCCCAGTCTGGTCAGCCTTGTGAGCCATGACGCCGACTGCAAAAAAATGATGGGTCTGGCCCTGAAAAACGTCACCCTGACCCTGTTCGAGGACGACAAGGCCATCTTTGACGAGCAGGGCGAGATGCTGTTCACCCACTTTGGTATCAGCGGCCCGCTGACCCTGAGCGCATCCAGCCATCTGGGGGACATGAAAAAACACCGGTATCATGCGGAGATCGACCTCAAGCCGGCCCTCAGCGAGGAGCAGCTGTACGACCGCATCACCCGGGACTTTGCCCTGCTGGCAAACCACGCGGCGCAGGGCGCACTGGTCAAGCTTTTGCCCTCCAGCATGCAGCCGGTGATGGTGGCACGCTGGGGCATCGACCCGGCCACAAGGGCCAACCAGATCACCCGGGAACAGAAGCGGGAGCTGGTGCACCTGATGAAGCACTGGCGGGTGTCCATTGATGCCCGGGGCGACCTTGCCCATGCCGTGATTACCAGCGGCGGCGTGTCGGTGCGGGAGGTGGACCCCAAAACCATGCAGAGCAAAAAGGCGCTGGGCCTGTATTTTGCGGGCGAGGTGCTGGATGTGGATGCCTATACCGGCGGCTACAATCTGCAGATCGCCTTCTGCACCGCACAGAGCTTTGCAAATAATCTGTAATTACAGATAAAACAATTTTAAATGCCCTCCGCGCTGCTCTGGGCATATTTATAGGAATAGATTTTTTTGATTTGTATTTTGAAAACGACTGCGGTCGTTTTCAAAATACGTTTTCACAAAAAGGGTTGTTGTCGGGATAGTCTTACAGACCGCTGTGCAACTGTTCCCGAAGGGAACGAGCAGCAATGCAGTTCTCCGTTACGATCCCGCTTGTGAAAAATCAAATCTGGAAAATCCGCAGATTTTCCAGATTTGTAAATATTTAAAATATTTTTCCGCTTAAAAAGGAGAAGATATAAAATGGTATCTGTTGCAATCGACGGGCCTGCAGGTGCAGGCAAATCTACGCTGGCACGCCGTCTGGCGGCTGAAATGGGCTATATTTATGTGGATACCGGTGCCATGTACCGCGCCATCGGCCTGTATGCCCTGCGTGCGGGCAAGGACCCCAAGGACAACGCAGCGGTCAACACACTGCTGCCCCAGATCAAGCTGCGGCTGGCCTCCATTGAGGGGGAGCAGCACATTTATTTAAAGGAAGAGGACGTCAGCACCGCCATCCGCACCGAGGCCGCAGGTATGGCTGCCTCTGCCGTGGGCGCAAACCCGGCTGTGCGTGCCTTTCTACTGGAACTGCAGCGGGATATGGCCAAAAAGCAGGATGTGCTGATGGACGGCCGCGACATCGGCACGGTGGTGCTGCCGGATGCTACGGTGAAGATCTTCCTCACCGCCACGCCGGAAGCCCGCGCTACCCGGCGCTGGAAGGAGTATCAGGCCAAGGGCATCGATACTCCCTATGAAGAGGTGTTGGCCGATGTGAAGCAGCGGGACTATCAGGACACCCACCGTGCCGCCGCACCCCTGAAGCAGGCGGAGGATGCCGTGCTGCTGGATACCTCGGAGCTGGACTTCGAGCAGAGCCTTGCCGCCATGAAGAAGATCATTGCGGAGAGGGCCGGCTGAACGATTTAAAATGCCCTCCGCTTCGCTCTGGGCATATTGATCGGAAGCTTATTTTATTTCTTGTGTTTTGGAAACGACTGCGGTCGTTTCCAGAACACGCTTTCACCAGAAAAGCTGTATCGAAAAACGGCGTTTTCAAAAACTGCTGCATTGTCCGGTTTCGGCCCGCTTGCGAAACCGAGAATCGTATAAATTTAAGGAATAAAACGACACTATGATATTATATTACATCTTAGTACCCTTTGCATGGATCCTGTGGCACATCGGTTTCCGCATCCGTGTAGAGGGTCGCGAGAACCTGAAAAAGGTGCAGACCAAAGGCTGCATCCTTGCGCCCACCCATGTCTCCGCCATCGACCCGGTGTTTATCGTGGTCACCCGGTGGAGCAGGCGGATGGTCGTATTTGCCAAGAAGGAGCTGTTCGAGATCAACGGCTTCCTGACATGGTTCTTCCGGTGCTGCGGCGCGGTGTGCGTGCGCGGCACAAAGGATGAGATGGCTGCCATCGAGCAGACCGTTGAGGCCTGCAAAAACGGCAAGACCCTGCTCATCTTCCCGGAGGGCACCCGCGAAAAGGAAGGAAAGCTTCTGCCGCCCAAGAGCGGCCTGTTCGTCATTGCGGCGGGAGCCGGGGTAGATGTGGTGCCCTGCCGCATCCTGTACGATACGCCGGACGGAAAAATGCATCTGTTCTGCAGAGTGCGGGTGATCTATGGCGAGCCCATGCCTGCCGCCCAGTTTGCCATGGAAGGCCGACGAGATACCAAAAAGTTGCGTGCCAACAAACAGGCTTTGCTGGATGCGTGGGAAAAGATGGGGGCGTAAAAGATGGAGATCCGAGTTGCCAAAACGGCGGGGTTCTGCTTTGGCGTCAACCGCGCCGTGGAGCTGACCTATGGACTTCTGGCAGAGGGGCACAGGGTCGCTACGCTGGGCCCGCTGATCCACAACCCGCAGGCGGTGGAGGATATGCAGCGCAAGGGCGCACAGGTGGTGGATACCGTGCAGGATGTGCCTGCCGGATACGAGGTAGTCATCCGCAGCCACGGCGTGCCCCGCAGCGTTTATGACGAGCTGACAGTGCGCGGCATCCGCTACCATGACGCCACCTGCCCCTTTGTGCAGAAGATCCAGCGCATCGCCGCCGAGGCCGAAAAGGCCGGGGCAGTGCTGCTGGTGGCGGGCGATAAGACCCACCCGGAGGTGCAGGGGATCGTGGGTCACACCCGCGGAGAGGTGTTCGTTTTTGCCGATCTGGCCGAATTGAAGGCGTGGAAAGGCCCCTCTGACCCGCAAAAACCCCTGTTTGCAGTTGCACAGACCACATTTCAGGTTACAAAATGGCAAGAAAGTTCGGAGTTTCTCAAAAAAGCCTATACAAACGCCCGGATTTTTGATACAATATGTAATGCGACGTGGGCGAGGCAACAGGAAGCGGAAGACCTCAGCCAAAAATGCGATATCATTGTTGTCATTGGCGGTCATCATTCTTCCAATACCCAAAAGCTGGTACAGGTCGCCGCAAAACACACGCGTGCCGTAACGGTCGAGACAGCGAGCGAACTTCGGCCGGAATGGTTTGCAGATGTTAAAGTGGCGGGCGTGACAGCCGGGGCTTCAACGCCATCGTCTATTATTGAGGAGGTACTTAACAGTATGAGCGCAGAAATCAATGACAGCATGAGCTTTGAGGAGATGCTGAATGCATCCGAGGAAAAGCGTGTTCATGCAGGCAGTATTGTGAAAGGAATCGTGACCAGCATCTCTGCCAACGAGATCCAGGTGGATATCGGAGCGAAGCAGACCGGCTTTGTCAAGCTGAGCGAGCTGACCGATGATTCCTCCGCCAAGGTCGAAGACCTGGTGAAGGTTGGCGATGAGCTGGACCTCATCGTCGAGAAGGTTATGGATCAGGATGGCGTCATCCAGCTCTCCCGCAAGAAGCTCGCATCTCGCAAGGGCATGGAAGAGATCGCTAAGGCCGCTGAGTCCGGCGAGGTCGTCGAGGGCGACGTCACCGAGTTCAACAAGGGCGGCGTTGTGGTCAACGTCAAGGGCGTCAAGGTGTTCGTTCCCCGTTCTCAGGCTACTATGCGCCGTGATGAGGACTACACCGCTCTGGTTGGCCAGCACGTTCAGCTGGTTGTCACCGAGTGCTCCGGCCGCAAGATCGTCGGCAGCATCAATAAGGTGACCGCTGAGCAGAACAAGGCAAAGCGTGAAGAGTTCTGGGCAAACGTTGAGGTGGGCAAGACCTACACCGGCGTTGTCAAGAGCCTGACTTCTTACGGTGCATTCGTCGATATCGGCGGTGTGGACGGCCTGTGCCACATCAGCGAGCTGAGCTGGAACCGCATCAAGCATCCCTCTGAGGTCGTCTCCGTTGGCGACACCATCGAGGTGTATGTGAAGGACATCGACACCGAGAACCACAAGGTCTCTCTGGGCTACAAGAAGGCTGAGGACAACCCCTGGGAGCAGCTGAAGAACAACTACCCCATCGGCAGCACCTTCCATGCTCCGGTCGTGTCCCTGACCAAGTTCGGTGCATTCGTCCGTATCCTGCCGGGTATCGACGGTCTGGTCCACATCAGCGAGATCAGCAATGACCGCGTTGAGAAGGTCTCCGATGCACTGAAGGTCGGCGATATGGTCGATGTGAAGCTGCTGGATGTTGACTTCGACAAGAAGCGCATCAGCCTGTCCATGAAGGCTCTGCTGAACGACGCTGAGTAATCAGCCCCTCGTTCGGAAGAAAAGCTTCTGACACAATGCGATCAACAGCCCCGTTGCCGGGAAAACGGCGGCGGGGCTGTTTTTATAACAAAAAATGATTTTCCTTCCCAAATGGCGGAAAAATACAATAAAGACATAATTTTATGGTAAAATGGATCAAGAAGCACTGGGAAGTGCTGAGCTATCTGGTTTTCGGCGTGCTGTGCACCCTGCTGAACATTGTGCTGTATGCGCTGTTCAATAAGCTGTTCGGCTACACTGCTGCCAACAGCTGGGGCAATGTGCTGGATAACATCCTGTGCATCCTGTTCGCCTACGCAACCAACCGCGCCTTTGTGTTCCGCAGCAAGACTACCGGAAAGGCCATGGCAAAAGAGTTTGGCACCTTTGTCACCTGCCGTCTGGGTACGATGCTGCTGGACACGGCAATCATGCTGGTGCTGGGCAATCTGCTGGCTGCGCAGGGTGCAGCGCTGATGGACAACTTAATGCAGGGGGCACTGAGCGTGGTGGCTCACTGGTTTGGCCCGGATACGGCCATCCAGATGGCAGCATCCTATGCGGGCACACCGGCGGGGGTTACGGATGGCTCTGCTGCCATTGCCGTTATCGGCGGTGCAGACGGCCCCACGGCGATTTTCGTTACCAGCCGCTACAATGCGCAGGCACTGTGGGGCCTTGCCGTGAAGGTGTTTTCCAATGTACTGGTGATCGTGCTGAACTATGTGTTCAGCAAGCTGATCATTTTTAAGAAAAAGTAAGGTTCTACCAATCAAAACATTTAGGAGGTACGGTTTTATGAAGCGTGGTCTGAAAGGTTTTGCATTTCTGGTCTCCGGTCTGGTGCTGGGCATCATTGGTGCAACGGTCTCTGCAACTGCAATTGCCCTGAGTGCTGTCGGCATGGCAAAGGTGCGCCGTGCCAGCAAGTAAAACGGAGGAAACAAGATGAATCGTGAAGAAATTCTCTCCCACGTCGATCATACTCTGCTGAAGCCGGAGGCTACCTGGCCCCAGATCCAGACCCTGTGCGACGAAGCCATTGCAAACCACACCGCATCCGTCTGCATCAACACCTGCTATGTGAAGCAGGCGGTGGAGTACATGGCGGGCCGTATCCCGGTGTGCTGCGTGGTGGGCTTCCCTCTGGGTGCCATGGATACTGCCAGCAAGGCCTTTGAGGCAAAGACTGCCATCGAGAACGGCGCCGCCGAGGTGGATATGGTCATTAACATCGGCCGCCTGAAGAACAAGGAGTACGATGCCGTGCGCGAGGATATCCGCGCCGTGAAGCAGGCGGTGGGCGATAAGATCCTGAAGGTCATCATCGAGACCTGCCTGCTGACCGATGAGGAAAAGGAAAAGATGTGCGATATCGTCTGCGAGGCAGGCGCTGACTACATCAAGACCAGCACCGGCTTCTCCACTGCCGGTGCCAACTTCCACGATGTGGAGCTGATGGTCAAGGGCGTGCATGGCCGCTGCAAGGTCAAGGCTGCCGGCGGCATCTCCACCGTGGAGGATATGGAGACCTTCCTTGCGCTGGGTGCCGACCGTCTGGGCACCTCCCGTGCCGTCAAGATCCTGAACGGCGAACAGGCAAAGGGCTACTGAGTAAACTTTATGGAAAAGGCACGGCTGAGGCTGTGCTTTTTCTTTTTTGGGACCCCAAAAGCCGCAAAAGCTTCATCAAAATTGGAAGAATGTATAAAAAGAGTGATACTCTTCTTGACAATCTGACGAAGCAATGATAGAATATTCAACGTACCAACTGAATACCGACTTATCAAGAGCGGCTGAGGGGACAGGCCCTGTGAAGCCCGACAACCTGCGCGTGAGCGTAAGGTGCCAAATCCTGCGGGAAACCGAGAGATAAGAGTGCAACGCTCAGAGCTTTCGGGCTCTGGGCGCTTTTATTTTTCGCGCAAAAAAGCTTGAACGGAATGTTGGAGCAAGAAATACACACCCTGCTGTAAAAAATTAGGAGGCAAAACAAATGGCAAGACACCTGTTTACTTCTGAGTCCGTCACCGAAGGACATCCCGACAAGATCTGCGACCAGATCTCGGATGCCATTCTGGACGAGATCCTGACCCACGACCCCAATGCCCGCGTGGCCTGCGAGACCTGCGCATCCACCGGCCTTGTCCACATCATGGGCGAGATCACCACCAACTGCTATGTCGATTTCCAGAAGATTGTCCGCGAGGTGGTGGCAGATATCGGCTACACCCGCGCAAAGTTCGGCTTTGACGCCGATACCTGCGCCGTTATCTCCAACATCGACGGCCAGAGCCCCGACATCGCACTGGGCACCAACGATCAGGTGGGCGGTGCAGGCGATCAGGGCATGATGTTCGGCTATGCCTGCGATGAGACTCCGGAGCTGATGCCCATGCCCATCAGTCTGGCTCACAAGCTGGCAAAGCGCCTGACCGAGGTGCGCAAGAACGGCGAGATGGACTATCTGCGTCCGGATGGCAAGAGTCAGGTCACTGTGGAGTACGATGAGAACAACAAGCCCGTGCGTGTGGATGCTGTGGTCATCTCCAGCCAGCACAGCGAGAGCGTCAGCATGGAACAGCTGCGCGCCGATGTGATGGAAAAGGTCATCAAGGCCACCATCCCCGCCGAGCTGCTGGACGAGAACACCAAGTACTATATCAACCCCACCGGCCGCTTCGTCGTGGGCGGCCCGCAGGGTGACACCGGCCTGACCGGCCGCAAGATCATCGTGGACACCTACGGCGGCTATGCCCGTCACGGCGGCGGTGCCTTCTCCGGCAAGGACCCCAGCAAGGTGGACCGCAGCGCTGCCTATGCGACCCGCTGGGTGGCAAAGAACATCGTGGCCGCAGGTCTTGCCAAGCAGTGCGAAGTGCAGGTGGCGTATGCCATCGGCGTGGCAAAGCCCGTGTCCATCATGGTGGATACCTTCGGCACCGGCACTGTTGCCGATGAAACGATCGAGAAGGCTGTGGAGAAGGTGTTTGACCTGACCCCCGCCGCCATCATCCGCGAACTCGACCTGCGCAAGCCCATCTACCGCAAGCTGGCTGCGTACGGCCACATGGGCCGCGAGGATCTGGGCGTGAAGTGGGAAAACACCGACCGCGTGGATGCCCTGAAGGCTGTGGTCGCTGCCCTGTAAGCGGAACACAAAATACCTATAGCTGTTATGTAAAATAAGAAGGCATCTGCAACGATCGCTTCTGAGTTTCAGAAGATCAGCGAATTTGTTGCAGATGCCTTTGTTTTTACGGCTCTGCCGGGGAGGGTGAACGAGCGAAAACAGAAGCATCTCTGCTGCCCGACACACGACATTTTCCTCTCCGGGAAGGGCTCTCCCGGGAGGTGATTTGGGCAAAGAAAAAGTCCTACTTTTCCGTGAAAATCAGCCGAAATTTGCGAAATGGCAGGGAATTGACTGTCTTTTTGTCGAAAACACACAGTCTCTGTTTGAAAAAGGTAAAACAGATGTGCAAGGCGCAGAAAATCGTCAGCTGAAACAAATTGATATGGCACAAATGTCAAATTGTGATAAAATAAAGGTAGATATGCACTTTCGTGTGACGATCATTCGGATTGTACAGCAGCAATAAGGAGTTGTGATTATGTCCATTGAAATTTCCCCGAAGTCGTTCTTTGAGCAGCCCAGCGTGGCCGATATGCGTCTCATCGCCTGCCCCGGTGCGGAGGAGCTTACCGGCCTGATCGACAAGCATCTGACCCGCTGGGCCAGAGAAGCCGGCATCGATAAGGATACCTTTATCATCCCCTGCGACTGCCCCCGCTTCCAGAGCGGCGACGCCAAGGGTCTGGTGAAGGAGTCGGTGCGCGGCGATGATATCTTCATCGTGGTCGATCCCGGCAACTACAGTGTGACCTACAAGCTGTTCAACTACGAGAACCACATGTCTCCGGACGATCACTTCGCCAACCTGAAGCGCCTGATCCAGGCAGTGGCCGGCAAGGCACATCGTGTGTCGGTCATTATGCCCAGCCTGTACGGCGGCCGTCAGCATCGCCGTGTGGTGCGCGAAAGTCTGGACTGCGCTGTGGCCCTGCAGGAGCTGCAGACCATGGGTGTGCGCAACATCATCACCTTTGATGCTCATGACCCCCGCGTGCAGAACGCTGTACCGCTGATGAGCTTTGATAACGCAATGCCCACCTATCAGGTGCTGAAGAGCCTGCTGAAGAAGGACCCGGACATCTCCTTTGATAAGAGCAAGTTCACCGTGGTCAGCCCGGACGAGGGTGCTATGAACCGCAACATGTACTTCTCCAGCGTGCTGGGCTGCAATCTGGGCATGTTCTACAAGCGCCGCGATTACACCCGCGTGGTGAACGGCCGCAACCCCATCGTTGCCCACGAGTATCTGGGCGAGAGCGTGGAGGGCAAGACCGTCTTCATCGCTGACGATATCATCGCATCCGGCGAGAGCATGCTGGAGGTTGCCGGCAACCTGAAGGAGCGCGGTGCAGGCCGCATCATCGCCAACGCGACCTTCCCCCTGTTCACCAGCGGTCTGGAAAAGTTCGACAAGGCTGTGGCTGAGGGCAAGCTGACCTACGTTGTGGGCACCAACCTGACCTACCGTATGCCTGAGCTGCTCACCCGCGACTGGTATGTGGATGTGGACGTTTCCAAGTACGCCGCATACTTCGTGGTGGCGCTGAACCACGATATGTCTGTTTCCAGCATCATCGACCCGCTGAAGAAGATCGAGAACCTGCTGGCAAGCCGTAAATAATCCATCGCATAACAAAAGCCGCCGTATCAAACGATACGGCGGCTTTTTTGCGCGCATTCTGAAAAAAATGACGATGCCGTTTGTCTGAACGATCCCTCCCGTGAAAATGCAATTCCCGGCAGACCGCAGTCTGCCGGGAATTGCTCTATCTATAAAAATAAAATTTCTGCTAAATATGCTCAGAGCGGAGAACATGAAAATGATTTTACAGCTCGTCTTCATGGCTGCGCAGATACCGCACCAGCAGGGGCAGCTCGTAGGCCAGCATGACGACCCAGCCGACGACATAACTATAGGGCAGCGCTTCGATCTCCAGCTTCCACATCAGCACGAACACGGCAGCTGCAGCTGCACGGAACAGCATGTTGATGGTGCTGGACACCAGCGTGACCTTCAGGTCGCCGACGCCGCGGAAGAAGCCCTGAATGCCGTTGGTGAAAGCGGGCATCAGATAGAACAGGGACACGGTGCGCAGAAAACGCACGCCCAGATGGATGACCTCCGGGTCGGTGACGAACAGCTTCATGATGAAGGGCGCACCGCCGAAGCACACCACGGCGATCAGCACACCGTAAACACCTTCGATGCGCATGCCGCAGAGGAAGCCCTGCTTCACGCGGTCATGCTTGCCGGCGCCCCGGTTCTGTGCCATCAGGGTGGTCATGGCGTGGCCGATGTTCTGCTGCGGGGTGTAGGCAAAGTCGTCGATGCGGGAAGCTGCGGTAAATGCGGCCATGGTGCTCACGCCCATGGTGTTCACGATGGCCTGCACCGCGATCTTGCCCAGCTGCACGGTGGCCTGCTGCATGGCGCTGGCCCAGCCATAACTGACTGTTTTGCGCAGCAGACTGCCGTCAAATACCAGCCAGCGCCTGCCCAACTGCAGGATGGGCACCTTCCAGCGGATGTACAGCACGCACAGCACGCAGCACAGTGCCTCGCTGATCACGGTGGAAAGGGCGCAGCCGTTGCTGCCCCAGTTCAGAACCTCCACAAAGAACAGGTCGCCGCCGATGTTCAGCACCGAGCTGATCATCAGAAAGTACAGCGCGCTTTTGCTGTCGCCCAGCGCACGCATGGTGGCGGCAAGGAAGTTATAGAAAAAGGTGAAGATCAGGCCCGCAAACACGATGCGCAGGTAGTTCACCGCAATGGGCAGAATATCGGAGGGCACCTGCATCAGCTGCAGCAGGGGCGTGGCCAGAATGACGCACAGCGCCGAGAACACCAGCGAGAACACGGTGCCCGCGATGGCGGTGGTGGACACCTGACGTTCCACCAGCCGGGTGTCGCCTGCACCAAAGGCAGTGCTGACCAGAATGCCGGCACCCAGACACATGCCGTTGATGAACAGGATGGCCAGAGTCATGAGCGGGTTGGAGGTACCCACAGCGGCAAGGGCTTCCTCGCCCACGAACTTGCCCACGATGATGCTGTCGGCGGCGTTGTAGGTGAGCTGGAACAGATTGCCCAGCACCAGCGGAATCGTAAAGCGGATCAGGAGCGGAGTAATGGCTCCCTTTGTCATATCGTTCGTCATTGGAGTTTGGAAAGGTCCTTTCTTATAAGATGGGGAAGAGGAAGCGGGACGGAGCGGATGCGACCGGCCTGCTGTAATATTATAATGTGTTGATCAGCAGCCGTCCGGGCAGGATGGCAAGGGCAGAGCGGCTGGCCCCCACATGGATGAGCTGTGCGGCCGCCTGCAGAACGGCACCGGACGCCACCGAAGCCGGGATGGCGTCGGTGTGCAGCACCTTTTGCGCGGCCCGCTGCGCGTCGGTGGTGTTCACCGCTACCACGTTGTCCACCACATAGGCGTTGAAGTTTTCCGGCACAAAGCCATAGCCCAGATCGCTGATGCCGTGGGGGCCGGTGAGACCGCCGCCCAGCGCCTGCGATTCGTAGGGCTCCACGGCGGCGATGCGCACATCGTTGGTCCAGGCCTTGATGGTCTCACCCACACCCGTTACAGTGCCGCCGCTGCCCACGCCGATCACAATGGCATCCACGGCGCTCCTGCCCTCACGGGCGATGTTCTGCACGATGGCCGGGCCGGTGACGCGGCGGTGGTATTCGGGGTTGTCATCGTTGGCAAGCCAGTCCATGTAGTACCAGCCGTTGGCGGCGGCGGTCTGTGCCGCCAGACGGCGGGCACCGTTCACACCGCTGCGGGCCGGGCTGTGGCGGATCTGGGCACCCAGCCGCAGTAGGGTCTCCTGCCGCAGGGCGGGGGCGTCCTCCGGCATCACCAGCACCACCGGATGCCCGGCAGTAAGGCCCGCCAGCGTCAGCGCGGCGGCAAAGGGGCCGGAGGCGGCTTCGATGATGGGCTGGCCGGTGCTCAGCTTCTTTTTCTCGATGGCGAGGGCAAGCATCCCCTCGGCAAGGCCGTCCCGGGCGGTGCCGGTGGGGCCTGCAAAGTCCAGATAGGCATACAAACGCCCTTTCAGCCCGCAGGCGGCGGCATAGCCCCGCAGCTCCACGATGGGGCAGGCGCTGAGCGTCTGGTAAAAATTGGGGTAGATCGGCACGGGAAAACTCCTTTCAAGAGGATGCATCCTGCTCAGACGGTGTTTGGCAGCGGCCAGCCCTTCGGGAGAGCTGCCGAACGCAGCAAGACTGAGAGGGTTTGTTTGGATACAACAATCTTATCCTAACGCAAAAGCCCCCGGCGCGTCAAGCGGTATTTTGGCAAAAACAGCGAATTTTTGCCGGATTTTCTGGAAAAAATCCCGGAATGCCCTTGACAGTAGACAGGGTATCTGCTATAATTCATCCGTAAAGCAGATGAACTTTACATCACTTCTCGAAAGCACAGGCACAAAACCGGGGGTCAGAGGATGGCAAAAGATCTGGAAATGGGCTATCTGCTGGACTTCTACGGCGAGGTGCTCACCGAAAAGCAGCGCGAGATGCTGCGCCAGTATTACAACGACGACCTTTCGCTGAGCGAGATCGGCGAAAACTTCGGCATCACCCGTCAGGGTGCGCGGGACGCCATCAAGCATGGCGAGAATGCGCTGAAGGAGCTGGAGGAAAAGGTCGGGTTTGCGGCCCGCTACCGCCGGGTGCAGCAGAAGCTGGAGGAGCTGGAGCAGATGGTCATTGATGCACGGTTCGAGTGCACCGGCCCAAATGGCCTGACCACCACCGAGTATGAACACCAGCTGACCGGGATGCTGAAGCTGATTCGTTCCATCGACGAAGCGAACGAGAGCTGAAACTTGTGAAAGGAGCACCGCACAATGGCATTTGAATCCCTTACCGACCGCCTTGCCGGTGTGTTCAAAAAGCTGCGCGGTCACGGCAAGCTGACCGAGGCAGATATCAAGGCCGCTATGCGCGAGGTGCGCATGGCACTGCTGGAAGCGGATGTCAACTATAAGGTCGCCAAGGACTTCTGCGCGAAGGTGTCCGAGCGCGCCATGGGTCAGGAGGTCATGGAGAGCCTGACCCCGGCTCAGCAGGTGGTCAAGATCGTCAACGAAGAGCTGGTTGCCCTGATGGGCGGCAGCGAGGCGGCCCGCCTGAACATCAAGAACAAGGGCCAGACTATTATCATGCTCTGCGGCCTGCAGGGCAATGGTAAGACCACCCATGCCGCAAAGCTGGCAAAATACTTTATCAAACAGGGCCGCCGCCCCATGCTGGTGGCCTGCGATATTTACCGCCCTGCGGCTATCGATCAGCTGCAGGTGGTGGGCAAACAGGCGGGCGCACCGGTGTTCACGCTGCCGGGCGCAAAGCCGCCGGAAATTGCAAAAAAGGCGCTGGCACACGCTAAGGATTACGGCAATGACATCGTGATCCTGGATACCGCCGGCCGTCTGCAGATCGACGATGTGCTCATGCAGGAGCTGGTGGACATCAAGGAAGCCGTTCCTGTGGACGAGACCCTGCTGGTGGTGGACGCCATGGCCGGTCAGGACGCCGTGAACGTTGCCAAGACCTTCAACGAGAAGGTGAGCATCGACGGCATCATCCTCACCAAGACCGACGGCGATACCCGCGGTGGTGCGGCACTTTCGGTGCTGGCCGTCACCGGGAAGCCCATCAAGTTCCAGGGCACCGGCGAAAAGCTGGACGATCTGGATGTGTTCCATCCCGACCGCATGGCAAGCCGCATTCTGGGCATGGGCGATGTGCTGAGCCTGATCGAGCGCGCACAGGAAACGGCAGACGAAAAGGCTGCCGAGGAGACCGCCCGGCGGATGATGGAGAACAAGTTCGACATGAACGACATGCTGGACCAGTTCGCACAGATCCGCAAGATGGGCGGTGCAGGCGCGATGCTGAGCATGCTGCCCGGCGGCAGCGGCATCGATCCCAGTCAGGTCGATGAAAAGGCGTTCGACCGCATTGAGGCCATGATCTATTCCATGACCAAGGAAGAACGCGAGAAGCCCTCCATCATCAATCCCAAGCGCAAGCGCCGCATCGCGGCCGGCAGCGGTACCACCGTGGCCGACGTGAACAAGCTGCTCAAGCAGTTTGAGATGATGCAGAAGATGATGAAGCAGTTCAAAAAGAGCCCCAAGGGCTTTGCCCGCAGACTGGGCGGCATGATGGGAAATCCCAGTGCCTTCCGCGGGCTGAAATGATTTTTTTTGTGATACAACCCCCTTGCGGGTTTGTACAATATAAACAACGCGCCCGCAAGGGCCGCACAAAACAATTTTTGGAGGATATTTACCATGGCAGTTAAGATTCGTCTGCGCCGCGTCGGCGCCAAGAAGGCTCCCTTCTATCGTGTTGTTGTTGCTGACAGCCGCTTCCCCCGCGACGGCCGTTTCATCGAGGAGATCGGCACCTACGATCCCAACCAGGAGCCCTCTGTGATCAAGATCGACGCTGAGAAGGCAAAGCAGTGGATCGCCAACGGCGCACAGCCCACTGATACCGTTCGCGTCCTGCTGAAGAAGTCCAACGTTCTGTAAGTAGGGAGGGCTGACTCATGCAGGAGCTGTTGCTGGCAGTTGCCCGCGGTCTCGTGGAGGACAAAGACGCCGTCAAGGTCACGGTGGATGAGCCCCGCGAGGACGGCACCATCGTCTACCACCTGAGCGTGGCAGAGGGAGATATGGGCCGTGTCATCGGCAAGCAGGGCCGGATCGCAAAAGCCATTCGTGTGGTGATGCGCGCGGCTGCTGTGCGGGTCGATGAAAAGGTCCTTGTTGAGATCGACTGAGCACCCTACAGGCCCTTTGCCCTTGCGGCAAGGGGCCTTTTTGATTATAGGAGCAAAAATATGCAGCAATATCTGGAAGCGGGCAAGGTCGTGACCACCCACGGCGTGCGCGGCGAAATGAAGCTGGAGCTTTGGTGTGACGGCGTCAACTTTCTGAAAAAGGTGGGCAGACTGTACGCATCGGCCCAGGGCGGCAGGGCATGGAAGATCGTCTCCATCCGTGCGCAGGGCCAGATGGCGCTGCTGCAGCTGGAGGGCGTCAACGACATGGACGCCGCCCGTGCGCTGCGCGGGCAGGTGTTCTACTTTGACCGCAACGACGCCACCCTGCCCGCAGGCCGCTGGTATGTGGCCGACCTCATCGGGTGTGAAGTGCGGGATGCCGACACCGGCAGGGTGTACGGCGTTGTGACCAGCGTGGACCATCCCGGTGCACAGGATATCTACACCGTCAAAGCCCCCAGCGGCAAGGAATATATGTTCCCGGGCGTGGACGCCTTTTTGAAAGAGCGCAACCCGCCGGAGGGCTATCTCCTTGTCACCCCCATCCCGGGCCTGCTGGATGACGACTTTGACAGCGAACGGGAGGAAGAGTGAGCTATGGGGATGCGCGTGGACATCGTGACCCTGTTCCCGGAAATGTGCCAGCAGGTGCTGGATGCCAGCATCATCGGGCGCGCGGCAAAGAAGGGCTTTATTGAGACCCACTGCCACCAGATCCGGGACTACACCCTGAATAAACAGAAGCAGACCGACGATTACCCCTACGGCGGCGGCTGCGGCATGGTGCTGTATGCCCAGCCCATCGCAGACTGCCTGCGTGCCGTGCAGCAGGAAGTGGCTGCACAGGGCCGTCCGGCGCCGCATATCGTGTTCCTGACGGCAGGCGGCCAACGCTATACCGAGGAGCACGCAAAGCGGCTGGCCCAGTACGATAACCTGACATTGGTATGCGGCCACTATGAGGGCATCGACGAGCGCGTGATTGAGGCATTTGCGGACGAGGAGATCTCCATTGGTGACTACATCCTCACCGGCGGCGAGCTGGCCAGCCTTGTGGTGGCAGACAGCGTGCTGCGCCTGAAGCCCGGCGTGCTGGCCGAGCAGAAGGGCTACGAGGAAGAAAGCTACTGGGACGGCCTGCTGGAGTATCCCCAGTACACCCGCCCCGAGGTGTGGGAGGGCCGCGCGGTGCCGCAGGTGCTGCTGGGCGGCGACCACCAGAAGATCGATGCATGGCGCAGTGAGCAGAGCCGGGAGCGCACCCGCCTGCGCCGCCCGGAGCTGTATGAGCAGTGGTGCAGGAGTCACCCTGTGGAGGAGCTGCCCAAGTGGAAGCGCGGCGAGAACATGCGCCTTGTCAAGACCGATGAGCAGTTTGCCGCCGCTGCCCGCATCTTTGTGGAGGGACGGCGTGCGACCTGTGCCGAGAACTGGACCCCGGAATACTGTGCCAGCCTCAACGAGGAAGAGTACCTGCTGCAGCTGCGGCAGGAAAAGGCCGCCGGCTGGGCATGCTATCTGCACACCACCAAGGAGGTGCCGGACGGCATCGTGAGCATCAACCACAAGGTGGGGCACATTGAACATCTGTTCGTCACCGAGGAGGCGCGCGGCAGGGGCATCGGCATGAAGATGCTGGACTTTGCCCGCAAAAAGCTCAGTGAGCACGAGCACCCGGTGCTGAGCGTGCTGAACACCAACACCCGGGCCATTGCGCTTTACACCCGCATGGGCTGGGAAATGACCAGCGGCACCGAGCTGGAATTCACGCCGGAGCAGTATCCGGCTGTGGTGAAAAAGTGCGCGCTGGTCTGGATGCGGTACGAGGGCGGCGCACAGAAGTGATCCCCGGCCCCGGCCAGGGGCGCACAAAAGCGGGAAAACGGGTGCGCAAAGCATGGCTGCAAGTGCCGAAAACGTACAAAAATGACAGAGTTATGGGCCGATGGTCGAAAAAATGTTGAAAACTTTTGTATCTACCCTCTAACCTTCGGGGAATAATTTTATTATCTTTGTACAAATAATGAAAAATGGGCCCCTTTTCATTGGAGAAACCGCCAAAAATACGCCGGAGGGCTGTACAACCGTTTCGACTTGCGCTAAAATAATCGTAACGCAACAGGCACACTATACAGATTCTATACCCAAAACGATATTAGATAGGAGCGCTTTACTATGTACGTGAAAGAAGTTACCGTTGAAAATCAGGTTGGTCTGCACGCTCGTCCGGCTACCTTCTTCATCCAGAAGGCTAACGAGTTCAAGTCTTCCATCTGGGTCGAGAAGGAAGAACGCCGCGTGAACGCAAAGAGCCTGCTGGGCGTTCTGTCTCTGGGCATCGTGGGCGGCACCACCATCCGCATCATCGCTGACGGCGCTGATGAGCAGGCTGCAGTGGACGGCCTGATCAAGCTGGTGGAGTCCGGCTTTGCGGAGTAATCTGTACCAATAAAATGGAGCGGCGGGGGAACCTGCCGCTTTTTTGTTTTTTGCTTAAGGAGATGCCATGACCAAAGCGGAACTCTATCAGAAGGCCTGTATGCTGCCGCTGCTGCCCGGGGTGTATATCATCCGGGATAAAAGCGACACCATCATTTATATCGGCAAGGCAAAGCGGCTGCGCATCCGGGTGAGCCAGTATTTCCGCGAGGGCGTGCCCCACGACAACAAGGTCAGCCAGATGATCGCCCACGCCTATGCCTTTGACGTCATCGTGTGCCAGAGCGAGTTCGAGGCACTGGTGCTGGAAGCAAGCCAGATCAAGGCCCACACTCCCAAGTACAACATCCTGCTGAAGGACGACAAGGGCTACAGCTATATCAAGGTGACAAAGGAGCTATGGCCCCGGCTCTCCTTCGTGCTGCAAAAGGAGGAGGACGATGCCGAGTATATCGGCCCCTATACCTCCAGCTTTGCGGCCCGGCAGATGGCGGAAACGGCCATGGATGCCTTTCTGCTGCCGCGCTGCAATAAGCGCTTCCCGCAGGAGATCGGCAGGGGACGCCCCTGCCTGAATGCGCACATCGGTAAGTGCATGGCAGTGTGCAGCGGAAAGATCCGCTGCGAGACCTACAACGAGGCGGTCAAGAATGCTGTGCACCTGATCCGCTACGGCAAAAAGGACATCCTGAAGATCCTTAACGAGCGGATGCAGGAGGCCTCGGACCGGCTGGAATTTGAGACAGCGGCCCTGCTGCGGGACCAGATCGCAGCCATCACCAAGGTGAGCGCCGGACAGAAGGTCATTGTGGACCCGGATGTGGAGATGGACGTGGTGGCGCTGGCAGGCACGCCGGACAGCGTGTGTGCGGCGGTGCTGCGCTTCCGGGACGGACGGCTGACCGACAAGCGGGAGTTTTTGTTCCACGATACCTCGGATATCGCCGCTGTGCGGGAGGAATTTCTGCCCCGGTATTATCTGGATGACGAGCAGATCCCCAAGATCATTGCGGTGGACGAGCTGCCGCCGGACAGCGACGCTTTGCAGCAGGCGCTGAACGAAAAGCGCGGCAGTGAGGTGCAGCTGTATGTGCCCCAGCGGGGCGATAAGGCCCATCTGGTGGAGATGGCCCACACCAACGCGGTGGAGCGCCTTGCCCGGGAGAGCGGCCGTTACGCCCGGGAGGAAAAACTGCTGGACGAGCTGGCGCAGGTGCTGGGCCTTGCAAAGCCGCCCCGGGCTATTGAGAGTTACGATATCTCCAACTGGGGCGATGGCTCCAGCGTCTGCGGCATGGTGACCTTCAAGGATGGTAAGCCTTATAAGGCGGGCTACCGCAGATTCAAGATGAAAACGGTGGCGGGCACTGACGACTATGCATCGCTGGCAGAGACCGTCTCCCGGCGGGCGGCAGAGTATGAAAAGTACGCAGAGCTTGCAAAAAATGGGGAGCCAAGCAGCAACTGGTTCGGGCAGAGGCCGGATCTGCTTTTGATGGACGGCGGCAGGGGGCAGGTGAGCGCGGCAAAAGATGCACTCGCCGGGACTGCCCTTGCAGATGTGCCGCTCTACGGCATGGTGAAGGACGACCACCACCGTACCCGTGCCATCGTGGACAGCGAGGGGCGGGAAATTGCCATCAACATGAACCGGGGCACCTTTACCTTTATCACGGCCATTCAGGACGAGACCCATCGCTTTGCCAATGCCTACCGCAAGCAGCAGATGAAGCAGAAGAGCTATTCCTCCACCCTGACCGAGATCCCCGGCATCGGCCCCAAGACAGCCAAGGCGCTGATGGCCCAGTTCAAAAGCGTGGGCGCGGTGAAGGAAGCCACACCTGACCAGTTGGAAAACACCCCCGGCGTGGGGAAACAGACGGCACAGACCATCTACGAGTATTTTCACGCATAAAACCCTCTCAGTCATCGCTGCGCGATGCCAGCTCTCCCGAAAGGGAGAGTTTTTTGTATTCAGATGCAATGAATGTGCAGAGCTGAAAAAACGCGATTGATGCATTTACCTGTTACGGCCCTTTCCGTGAAAAGGCAAAACCCGGCAGACCGCAGTCTGCCGGGTTTTGCAATATTAAAATAAATTTTCCGCTGAAAATGCCCAGAGCAAAGCGGAGGGCATTCAAATGATTCAGTTCTCCGCAGAAATATCCTGACCGAAATACTTCTCGCTCAGCTCTTTCAGGGTGCCATCGGCACGCAGCTCCTCAATGGCGGTGTTGATGGCTTCCAGCAGGGTGGCGCTGGCATCACCCTTGCGCAGGGGGATGGCAACGTGAGATGCGTCCTCGGTCTGGGCCACCAGCTTGAAATCTGCGTCCGGATGGACGTTCAGGTAATCGTAGAAGGAAACATCGGCGTTCAGGGTGGCGTCGATGCGGCCTGCGGTGAGCAGCTGGATGGTCTCTTCCAGCGTGTCGATGCCCTGCACGGTGGCGCCATAGCTTTCGGCCAGCTCCATGTAGGTGGAAGCCAGACTGTTGGCGGTGGTCTTGCCCTTCAGGTCTTCAAAGCTGGTGATGTCCTCGTTGTCCTTGCGGACGGCAAGGGCGGTGTGGATGTAGCCGTAGGGCTCGGTGAAATCATAGGTCTTGGCGCGCTCGTCGGTCACTTCCACGCCGTTGCACACGATGTCGTAGCGGCCTGCGTCCAGACCGGCAAACAGGCTGTCCCAGTCGCTTTCCACGTACTCCGGCTCCACGCCCAGCTTTTCGGCAATGGCGCGGGACACCTCCACGTCGTAGCCCACAAGGGTGTCGCTCTCATCATGGAAGCTCCAAGGCTGCCATGCGCCTTCCAGGGCAACGATCAGCTTGCCGCTGGACTGGATGCTGGACAGCTGGTCGCTGGCAGCAGGAGCCACAGAGGCGGCCGTGCCGGAAGCAGCGGTGCTGCTGGAAGAATTGGAGCAGCCGGACAGAGTCAGTACACCGGCAGCGGCCATAACGCTCATAAGAGAAATAAAGGTTCTGCGTTTCATAGTTGGATTCCCTTTCCTCTATAAAAATATTTGTGAAATAAACTCCTTCAGGCACAGCTGACGCTGCGCCAGCTCCCTCAAAGAGGGAGACTTTCTGGTTTTGCCAAAGGCTCCATCCCAGAGGGGGCTGTCTGCGAAGCAGACTGGGGGAGTTGGTTAAACCTCACTCGGTGTGAGCGATCTTGCGCAAAAACTCGCGGGTACGCTCCTCTTTCGGGTCTGCAAAGAACTGGCGGGAGGGAGCCTGCTCCACCACCACACCGTTCTCCATGAAAACGGTCTTGGAGGAAACATTGCGGGCAAAGCCCATCTCGTGGGTGACCACCAGCATGGTCATGCCCTCTTCGGCCAGCTGCCGCATGACCGAGAGCACCTCACCGGTCAATTCCGGGTCCAGCGCGCTGGTGGGCTCGTCAAAATAGATGATCTCCGGGTCGGAGGCCAGTGCCCGGGCAATGGCCACGCGCTGCTGCTGCCCGCCGGAAAGCTGACGGGGGTAGGAGTCTGCCCGGTCGGCAAGGCCCACCTTTGCCAGCATTTTCATGCCTACGGCGTCCGCCTGCTCTCTGGGCATCCTGCGGGCCACGATCAGCCCCTCGGTCACGTTCTGCAGAGCGGTCTTGTTCCGGAAGAGGTTGTAGTTCTGGAACACAAAGGCCGTCTTTTTGCGCAGGCGGGCGATGTCGGCCCGGTTTGCATGGGCCAGATCAAAGCTCTCGCCGTCAAGGATCAGCTGGCCTGCGTCGGCAGTCTCAAGAAAGTTCAGACACCGCAGCAGGGTGGTCTTGCCGGAGCCGGAGGGGCCGAGAATGGCCACCACATCGCCCTTTTCAACGGTCAGGTCCACCCCGCGCAGCACCTGCAGCTCATGGGTAGCCTTCCGCGCACCGGGACGGTGGAAGATGCCCACATGCAGGCCGGGCTTTGCATCGGTGCGGAATGTTTTCTGCACATTGCGGATCTCTAACATTGCCATAAAACCCACACTCCTTTCTTACTGGAAGCCGTGGGCATTCAGCCGACGCTCCAGCAAAGCCTGCAGCTTGGTGATGACCGTGCAGAACAGCAGGTACACCACAGCCACCTCGCAGTAGATGGGCAGGAAGATATAGGTGCGGGCGGCCACCCGCTGGCCCGCCATGAACAGCTCGGCCACCGTGATATTGGACGCCAGCGAGGTGTCTTTGATCATACCGATGAGCGAGTTGGAGAGGGCAGGCACTGCCGTGCGCAGGGCCTGCGGCAGCACGATGCGGCGCATGATCTGCCACCAGCTCATGCCCACGCAGTAACCGGCTTCCAACTGGCCCTGGGGCACGCTTTCCAGCGCACCGCGCATGGTCTCGGCGCAGTAGGCACCCTCGTTGAAGGCAAAGGCGATGACTGCAGCCGGGAAAGCGTCCAGCATGATGCCCACGCTGGGCAGACCATAAAAGATGATGAACAGCTGCACCAGCAGCGGCGTGCCGCGGATGACCCAGATGTAGAACCGTGCGATCTGCCGCAGCACCGGCACATTGGCGTACTGCACCAGCGCGACGGCCACGGCAATGATCATGGCAAAAAAGAAGGAGACAAGGGTCAGCGGGATGGTCATGGTCAGGCCGGCTGTCAGGATACGCGGCAGGGCCTCCGCCAGCACGCTGACCGTGCGGTTTGCAAAAAATGCTTCTAACATGAAAAATGTTCCCTCAGAACGGTGTTCAGATACTCTCTGTGTTGTCCGGAATAAAGGTATTATAAGCCTTGAAGTATACTTGAAGTCAAGGCTTTTTGCCAAATCCCTACAAAACCTACCAAAATACTATAGCATGAATCCGGATGGAGTGCAAACGGTTTGTGCAAAACGCGTGATGTGTACAAAAACGGACGACCCATCTGGAAAACTTTGTGCAATGCGGCAAGCGGTTGACGGCGCACCTGCTTTCGTGTACAATGGACGTGACAACGCGCACCGGGCAAAGCACCGGCATGGGCGCAAATTTACCGCCGGGCACAGCTGCCCTGTGCGGTGCAGACACGGAGGACACGAACGTGACAAAGAAAAAAATCGGCGTTTTGGGCGCAGGCACCTGGGGCATGGCGCTGGCACGGATGCTGTGCGTCAGCGGCAATGAGGTGCAGGTGTGGTCGGCACTGCCGGCCGAGGTGGACAGCCTTTCTGCTGCCCGGGTGCACCCCAACCTGCCGGGCATGAAGATCCCGGCAGAGCTGCAGTTCACCAAGAGCATCGAGGAGGTGTGCACCGGCAAGGATGTGCTGCTGTTTGCAGTGCCGTCGGTGTTTGTGCGCTCCACCACCGCCAAGGCCCGGCCCTATATCCCGGACGGACAGATCCTTGTGGACGTTGCCAAGGGCATGGAGCCGGATACCTTATATACTATGACCGAGGTCATCGCCGACGAGCTGAACCGTGAGGGCGGCCCCAAGGGGGTAAAGCTGGTAGCGCTCTCCGGTCCCACCCACGCCGAAGAGGTGGCGCTGGACATGCCCACCACCATCGTTTCGGCCTGCCCGGATGAACAGGCTGCAGAATTTGTGCAGGACGTGTTCAGCAACACCTGTATGCGGGTGTACACCAACCCCGATATCAAAGGCGTGGAGCTGAGCGGCGCGCTGAAGAACGTGATCGCGCTGGGCGTGGGTATCTCTACCGGCCTTGGCTACGGTGACAACGCCCGCGCGGCCCTCATCACCCGCGGCATTGCCGAGATCGCCCGGCTGGGCGTGGCCATGGGCTGCAACATCCACACCTTTGCGGGTCTGGCCGGCATCGGCGACCTGATCGTGACGGCCACCAGTATGCACAGCCGCAACAACCGCGCCGGCATCCTGATCGGCAAGGGCGAAAGCCCGGAGCAGGCCGTCAAGGAAGTCGGCATGGTGGTGGAGGGCATCAATGCACTGCCTGCCGCTATGGAGCTGGCTGCAAAGTACAATGTGGAAATGCCCATTGTGCAGACGGTGAACGCCATCGTGAAGGAGGGCATGAGCGCCAGCGACGCTCTGCGCACCCTGATGGATCGTAACCGCAAGAACGAAATGCCGCAGGGATACGAAAACAACGGGTAAAAACCAGTGAAAAGGCAGCTGACCGCAGAGTCGGCTGCCTTTTGTCCTTTTACGGGCAGTCCGGCTGCCCCGCAGACGCCGAAAACACAAAATAATTCAAATTTTTTACCAAAATCAGACGTAAAAGGGTAGAAGGTTGGAAAACTTTCTGCTATACTGAAACAGAACGCAAAAACCGGGGGACGTTTTGTGCACCCTGCCGGAGAGAAAGAGAGGAATCTGCCATGCCGTCAACCTATGCGCACCGCCGCTTTGGCGCTAATGTGCTGGAACATCTGCCGGATGAACTGCGTGCTCAGCTGGAACAGAACCGTGAGCTTTATGATATCGGCCTGCACGGGCCGGACCTGCTGTTTTATTATCATGCTGCCAAGTCCAACCCGGTGGGTGCACTGGGCAACGCCATGCACGAGGAGCCGGGGCGGGTCTTTTTTGACCGGGCGCGCAGGGTGGTGCACTGCGAGGCGGACCGGGATGCTGCGCTGGCCTATGCGCTGGGCTTTGTCTGCCATTTTGCGCTGGACAGCACCTGTCATCCCTATGTGGAGCAGTTCACCCGGGAAAGCGGTGTGACCCACTGCGAGATCGAGACCGAGTTCGACAACATGCTGCTGCGCCGGGACGGACACGACCCGCTGAAGTTTTTCACGGCCAGCCATATCCACCCGTCGGAGAAGAACGCGGGGATCATTGCGCCGTTCTACGAGGGCATCTCGGAGCAGACCGCGCTGGAAGCACTCAAGGGAATGATCTCGGTGCACAGACTCCTGCAGGCGTCCAACCCGGTCAAGCGCTGGGTGGTGCTGACCGGCATGAAGGTGGTGGGCAAATATGATATGCTGCACGGCCTTGTGGCAAATCCGCAGCCGAACCCGAAGTGCGTGAAAAGCGGCAAGCAGCTGGAAGCGCTGTACGCCAAGGCTCTGCCGCTGGCAGAAACGCTGATCCTGGAGTTTATGGCAAAGCTGGATACTGACGAACCGCTGGATAAGGCCTACGACCATACCTTTGGGGAGTTCTGAGTAAGTCGATGCAGGCCGACAGGGAAAGATGCTGCTTCCCGCTACGACCCTTTTGGTGAAAATGTGTTTGGAGCGCTCCGCAGAGCGCGACAAACACGAAAATAAAAATAAAATTTCCGCTGAATATGGCCAGAGCGTGCGCAGCGGCCATTTTAAATGATGAAATCTAAAAAGAGGGGGCACCGCCCGGCGGTGCGAGAGGAAATAAGATGAAACATGAAAAATTCAAGGTGACACCGCTGGAACGCGCGTGGATCCTGTACGATGTGGGCAACTCGGCCTTTGTGCTGATGATCGCAACGCTGGTGCCCATCTTCTTCAACGCGCTGGCTGAGGCCGGCGGGCTGAGTTCGGTGGACTATCTGGCCTACTGGGGCTACGCAAGCTCGGTGGTCACGGTGATCACCGCCGTGCTGGGGCCCATTCTGGGCACACTGGCCGACACCAGAGGCTTCAAGAAGCCCATCTTCATGCTCTGCCTGTTCGTGGGCGTGGCAGGCTGCTGTGCCATGGGCCTTGCTACCACATGGCTGCCGTTCCTGCTCATCTTCATCCTTGCAAAGATCGGCTTTTCGGGCAGTCTGGTGTTCTACGATTCCATGCTGGGCGATGTGACCACCCCGGAACGCATGGATGTTGTGTCTTCGCAGGGCTATGCATGGGGCTACATTGGCAGCTGCGTGCCCTTTGTGGTGTGTCTGGCACTGGTACTGGGCAGCGGGGCCATCGGCCTGAGCCAGATGACCGCCCTTTCCGTGGCACTGCTCATCACCGCCGTATGGTGGCTGGGCACCACCCTGCCGCTGCTGCGGAAGTATAAGCAGATCAACTATGTGGAGGTGGAGCAGCACGCCATCCAGCAGAGCTTTGTGCGCATCGGCCACACCCTCAAGCACCTGTACGAGGATAAGCAGGTGTTCTGGTTCCTGCTGGCTTTCTTCTGCTACATCGACGGTGTGTATACCATCATCGATATGGCCACCGCTTACGGCACGGCACTGGGGCTGGAGACCACCGGCCTTTTGCTGGCCCTGCTGGTGACGCAGATCGTGGCCTTCCCGTCGGCGCTGATCTTTGGACGTCTGAGCGCAAAATATCCGTCTAGCCAGCTTATCCCGGTCTGCATCGCAGCCTACACCGGTATTGCGGTGTTCGCCTTCTTCCTGACCAGCCAGTGGCAGTTCTGGGTGCTGGCCGTGCTGGTGGGCATGTTCCAGGGCGGCGTGCAGGCGCTCAGCCGCAGCCACTTTGCCAAGATCATCCCGGTGGAGAAATCCGGCGAATACTTCGGCCTGTTCGATATCTGCGGCAAGGGCGCATCCTTTCTTGGCACCATGATCGTGAGCGTGGGCAGCCAGCTGACCGGCAGCGCCAATGTGGGCATCGGAATGCTGGCGGTGCTGTTTGCAGTGGGCTTTGTGCTGTTCCGGGTCTCCTGCAGGACTGAGGACGCAAAACAGGTGTAATAACACGATTTAAAATTGCCGACGCGTTCGCTCTGGCAATATCAGAGGAAAGATTGTTTTATAATTTTGCAAACAAGCCAGTCCTGCGGGGCTGGTTTGTTTGCTTTTTCACGGGAAGGGCGCAATGGCAAATGGCATTTAGCTGCCATTACGCAGTAAAGATGCAGCTTTCGGCAGCGACTCTATTCGTGAAAGTGCGTTTGGAGCGGCCCGCAGGCCGCGACAAACGCGAAATAAAAATAAAATTTCCGCTGAATATGGCCAGAGTGTAACGGAGGCCATTTTAAATCGTTATTCTGGTTATAATTAACAAACCTGTAATTGTGTTTTTCGTCCTCGAATGATACAATAGAGGCAATGACTTCAAAACCGCAAAGGAGAAAACGAAATGGAACGATTTCCCGGTTATACCACCCTGCGCACCGAGCCCTGCCCGGAACAGCACGGGACCCTGACCGTGCTCACCCATGATGTGAGCGGTGCCACCGTGCTGCTGGTGGAAAATGAAGATATCAATAAGGCATTCGGCATCGGATTCGGTACCTTCCCGTCCGATGACACCGGTGTGTTCCACATTCTGGAACACTCGGTGCTGGCGGGCAGCGAGAAGTACCCGGTCACTTCGCCGTTTCTGCAGCTGCTCAAAAGCAGCATGGCGTCCTTCCTCAATGCCATGACCTTCCCGGACAAGACCGTGTATCCCTTTGCTACCCCCAACGAGACCGACTTCAAGAACCTGATGGATGTCTACCTGAATGCGGTGTTCTGCCCGCTGGCTATGGTGGACAAGGCGGTGTTCGAGCAGGAGGGCTGGCACCGCAGTGCCGACGGCACCGTGAGCGGAGTGGTGTACAACGAGATGCAGGGTGCACTGGCCGCACCGGATGCACAGCTGGAAAATGCACTGGAACGGGCCATGTTCCCGGACACGGCCTACGGCTTTGTTTCCGGCGGTGACCCGGCCAGCATCCCGGCACTGACCTACGAAAAATATAAGCGGGTGTACCGCCGCCATTACAGTGCAGACAATTGCTGCATCACCCTTTATGGCAGGATGGATATGGCTGAAAAGCTGGAACTGCTGGACAGGGATTATCTCTCTAAAATGCCCAAGGGCACCAGCCGTCCGCGGCTGACTGTGCAGGACGAGCAGGCCGGAGCCTGCGTGGAGCTGCCCTACTACACGGAGAACCCGGAGCCGGACGAGGTGCAGTGTGCACTGGCATGGTACACCGGTGCCTTTGCGGACCGGGAGCGTCAGCTGGGCGTGGAGGTCCTGCTGGACGCCTTGCTGGGCACCAACAACTCGCCGCTGAAAGCCGCGCTGCTGGCCGAAAAGCTGGGGGCAGATATCGACATCGGTTTTGATGACAGCACCCTGCAGCCGGTGCTGGAGCTGGTGCTGCGCGGTGCTACCAGAGAGACTGCAGGCCGGTTCTCTGCCGCTGTGCGCAAGGCCGTGGACGGCATCCTGACCGAGGGTATCCCGCAGGAGCTGCTGCTGGCCTCGCTGAACGCGGCAGAGTTTGCGTCCCTTGAGCGCCCGGGCAGCCTGCCGGACGGCGTGCTGGATGCCATCAACGCTTCCACCGGCTGGCTGCACACCGGAGACCCGGCCCTGCTGCTGCACACGGACAGACTGTTTGCTTCCCTGCGGGAAAAGATGGCCGACGGCTGGTTCGATGAGCTGCTGCGTGAGCTGTTTGCACCGGCTCCGGTGCAGGTGGTGCAGGTGCCCACTCTGCCCGGAAAGGACGAGGAGAACGCGCCTGTCCGCACCGACGGCAAGCTGGTGCTGGAACACCCGTTGACCGCCGCCGACCTTGGCGACGGCGCAAAGACCGCACCCGGAACGCGGGAACTGCTGGCCGGGGCACAGCTGCTGCATCACCCCTCGGCGGGCAGCCTGTATCTGAATTTCTACTATGACCTTGGCAATGTGAAGCCCGAGGACATGCAGTATCTTGACCTGCTGACCGATGTGCTGGACGAACTGGACAGCAGCAAGCATACCGCCCGGCAGCTGAACACCCTGCGCAGCACATGGCTGGGCGACAGCCGCGTGCAGCTGGACATCTGGACCGGCCGTCAGGAGGGCGCACCCTGCCACGCAAAGCTGAGCCTGTGCCTGAGCCTTCTGGAACGCAGTCTGGATAAGGCAGTGGAGCTGGGCGGCGAGTGGCTGTATGACACCATCCTCACCGGCCCGGCGGCAGAAGCAGCCTTTGCCCGGGTGCTGAGCCAGCAGAAGCTGAACATGGAACAGCAGTTCATCCAGCAGGGCAACGTATACGCAGCCACCCGCGCCGGTGCCCACTACACGGTGGACGGTGCGGTGAGCGAGCGCTGCAGCGGTGTGAGCTACTATAAGTTCCTGTGCGGCGTGCAGGAGCGGGGCAACTGGGCCGCTTTGGGCGAAAAGCTGGATGCTCTGCGCACCGAGGTGCTGCAGCATGCGCAGCTCACCGTCAGCCTGCACGGCAGCGAGGATGCCTTTGCCAGACTGCGCACCCTGCTGCCGGAAAGCCGCTTTGCCGTCGAGGGCCGTGCTGCGGCAAGACCCTACACCGAGCCGCTGACCCCGCCGGTGAATGAAGCCTTCGTGATCGATGGCGGCGTGAACTACGATGTGCTGGTGTGGCCCATGGAGCGCCGCAGCGACCGCAAGGTGCTGGCCCGCGTGATGAGCTACGAATACCTGTGGCACAACATCCGCGAGGTGGGCGGTGCTTACGGCACCGGAATGCTCTCCTCGGACGGCGTGGAGTACCTGTACACCTACCGCGACCCCCATGTAAAGGAAAGCTACGACACCTTTGCAAAAGGCCCGGCAGAACTGGCAGCCCGGGAGTACACCGAAAAAGATCTGAACGATTTTATCGTGGGTGCCGCAGCCAAGCTGGACACTCCCCGCAAGCCCCGCGCCGAGGCCCGGGAGATCGACCGCCGGTACTTCTGCGGCATCACGGACGAGATGGTGTCGGCCGACCGCAGAGCCCTGTGCGCTGTGGATGCTGCCCTGCTGAAGGAGCAGGCCGCAGAGCTGGGTGCCGCCATGGCAAACGGCGTGCGGGTGGTGTTTGGCAGCAAGGATGCTGTGGAAGTCGCAAAAGAATTGTTTGATACGGTGGAAACATTGTAAATGAATTTTAAAAAGTGCCTGATGATACGAAAAATGTCATCGGGCACTTTTACTTTTTGTAAAGAAACGGAAAAATTTTAAAAGCAGGGTTGACGCGGCAAAAAAGCAGTGGTAAAGTAATGAGCGGAAAAGGCAAAAGTGTCTTTTTACAACAGGAAAACGAGGTGGTTGTCATGGAACCTGCTGGCAGTAGCAGCAGTCTTTCTCCCCGATTATTTTATATGATGGCAGCCGCCGTTTCTGCTTTGCGCAGACCCTGCTGTGTGTGAATGCACACGGTGCGTGTTTGTGTTCCCTGAAAAGAAGAAACGAGAGCTGCCACTGAAAAGGAGGCAGCTTTTTTATGTCTGAAATTTCGATCGATACCCTCAAGACCATGCTGGCAAATCTGGACGATGCCAAAAAGTACCAGAGCCTGCGGGACGTGATGGAGACCCTGCCTGCACCTGATCTGGCTGCAGTGTTCGAGGATCTGCCTGCGGAAAAGCTCCCGGTGCTGTTCCGCCTGTGCCCCAAAGACCTTGCGGCAGATGTGTTCGCCGAGCTGACGCCCGCGACCCAGCAGCAGCTCATCGACGGCCTGACCGATACCGAGCTGAAGGCGGTGGTGGATGAACTGTTCGTGGACGATGCCACCGACCTTGTGGAGGAGATGCCTGCGAATGTGGTCAAGCGCATTCTGGCTCAGGCAGAGCCCGCTACCCGCCGTATGATCAACGAGCTGCTCAAGTATCCGGAGGACTCGGCCGGCGGCGTGATGACCACCGAGCTGATGGCGCTGCGGCCGGATATGACCGTGGCACAGGCCATGGACACGATCCGGGAAAACGGCTTTGATAAGGAGACCATCAACAACTGCTATGTGACCGACAGCAGCCGCAGACTGGTGGGTGTGGTCTCCCTGCGGGCGCTGGTGCTGGCAAAGAACACGGAGGAGCCGATCAAGGTCCTGATGGATTCCAATGTAGTCAGCGTGAGCACCACCACGGATCAGGAGGACGTCTCCAAGCTGTTCGAGAAATACGGCTTTCTGGCCATCCCGGTGGTGGACGCTGAGAACCGGCTGGTGGGCATCGTGACCATTGACGATGCCATCAGCATCCTGCAGGATGAGGCAAGCGAGGATATCGCAAAAATGAACGCTATCGGCCCCTCCGACAAGCCCTACTTCAAGCAGAGCATGTGGGACCTGTACAAGAGCCGTGCGCCGTGGCTGCTGTTCCTGATGATCAGCGCCACCTTCTCCAGTCTGGTCATTCGCGGCTACGAGGACGCACTGGCCGCCGTGACCGTGCTGACCGCATACATCCCCATGCTGACCGATGCAGGCGGCAACGCGGGCAGCCAGAGCACCTCCACCATCATCCGCGGCATGGCGGTGGGCGATATCCAGCCCCACGATCTGCCCCGCATCCTGTGGCGCGAGAGCCGCGTGGCCCTGCTGTGCGGCGGCACGCTGGCGGTGTGCAACTTTGCAAAGATGCTGCTGTTCGACCGCATTGCGGCTCCGGTGGCACTGGTGGTGTGCCTGACCCTGATCTGCACCATCCTGCTCTCGCAGATCATCGGCGGCATCCTGCCCGTGGCAGCAGAAAAGCTGCACGTAGACCCCGCTGTGATGGCTTCGCCCCTGATCACCACCATCGTGGATACCACCACGCTGCTGGTATACTTCAACATTGCAAAGGCACTGCTGCACCTGTAAAACTGAAAGAACCGCTGTCTGAGCTCCCGGAAAAGGCCGTATGACCTTCCGGGAGCTTTTTTGAGCCAAAATACGATGCGCGGCATTGCCGGGAACTGCAGACATTTGCAGAAATTTGCGGGAAAAGTACTCAAAACCGCAAAAAGTGACGGCAGAACTGTCCCTGAAAATATTTTTCAAGATATACAAGAAATGCACGGCGTCCCCAAAAGAGACCATGCAACATTTTGTAATCTTTTTGAGAGAAAAATGACATAATTTTTTTGCTTTTGTAGGAAGGTTGCAAATGCATGAAAAATTGTGATGTTTCGAGAAAAGAAATTGGCGAGTCCAAAAAGCATTTGTTGAAATGGCACAAAAAAACTCTTTCAATCTTGTGAACTTGTTCTCTTGCACAGGGGGGCTCTGCAAGGGTATAATACGAACAGGAATTACAGGAACGTGCAAGAATGCTCCTGTGAAAATGCTGAGATACGAATTGAAGGAGAACACTATTATGAAAATGATTTCGCGTCGTGACTTCCTGAAGGCTTCCGCTGTTGTGGGCGCTACCGCTGCTATGACCGCTTGCGGCGGCTCTTCCTCCACCAGCACCGCTGCTTCCAGCGTTGCTTCTTCCACCGCTGCTTCTGCCGCTGCTACCAACGGCTCTGCCAACATCGGCGTTTGCATCTATCAGTTTGCTGATAACTTCATGACCCTGTACCGCTCCGATCTGGAAGAGTACCTGAAGGATATGGGCTACTCCGTCACCATCATGGACGGCAAGAACGACCAGAACACCCAGACCGAGCAGATCAACACCTTCCTGCAGCAGGGCGTGGACGTGCTGGTCATCAACCCTGTCCAGACCACTTCCGCACAGACCATCGTTGATACCGTCAAGCCCTCTGAGACTCCTATCGTCTTCATCAACCGTGAGCCCGACAAGAGCGTTCTGGACTCCTACGCAGACAAGTGCTGCTACGTTGGTGCTGACGCACGTCAGTCCGGTACTTATCAGGGCGAGCTGATCCTGGAGACCGAGACTCAGGGCGATATCAACGGCGACGGCAAGATCACCTACATTATGTGCAAGGGCGACCCCGAGAACATCGATGCTCAGTACCGCACCGAGTACTCCATCAAGGCTCTGACCGATGCAGGCAAGGAAGTTGAGTGCCTGTACGAGTACCTGGACAACTGGGATCAGACCACCGCTCAGCAGGACGTTGCAAACGCTCTGTCTCAGTACGGCGACAAGATCGAAGTTGTCTTCTGCAACAACGACGCAATGGCACTGGGCGCTCTGCAGTCCATCCAGCAGGCTAACCGCACCGTCGGCAAGGACATCTATCTGGTTGGTGTCGATGCACTGGCTGAGGCTGTTCAGGACGTTCTGGATGGCAACATGACCGGTACCGTTCTGAACGATGACGTGGGTCAGGCTACTGCAGCTGCTGAGGCTACCAAGCTGTACGTTGAAGGCTCCAAGGTCGAGCAGTACTACTGGGTCGACTATGTGAAGGTGACCAAGGACAACGCTTCCGAGTACGTGAAGTAAGACCAAAGTTTTCCTGAAACAATGCAAGGTGCGCAGTGGACCTTGACGGCTTGAACAAAGCTATAAAGCGCGTGCGTGCGAGAAATATTCTCCGCGCACGCGCCTTGTTTTGAAGAAAGGTTTTTCTGCGGCCTTATAATAAACGACAAGGAGGCTCTGCGGAATGTCAGAATACCGTCTGGTAATGAAAGGCGTGGTCAAGACCTTCCCCGGCGTCAAAGCGCTGGATCACGCCCAGTTGGAGCTTCGCCCCGGTAAGGTCATGGCGCTGATGGGTGAAAACGGCGCCGGTAAGTCCACACTGATGAAATGCATGTTTGGCATTTACAAGATGGACGAGGGCGAAATTGAATACGAGGGCGAAAAAGTTACCATCACCACCCCTCTGGATGCACTGAACCGCGGCATTGCCATGGTGCATCAGGAACTGCAGCCGATTCCGGCACGTACTGTGGCTGAGAACATCTGGCTGGGCCGCTACCCCACCAAAAAGTACGGTCCTGTTACGGTGGTGGATCACGCCAAAATGTACAAGGATACGGAGGAGCTGCTGAAAAAGCTGAAGCTGGAGATCAATCCCCGTGCAAAGCTTGGCTCTCTGAGCATCGCACAGATGCAGATGGTGGAAATTGCAAAGGCTGTTTCCGCAAACTGCAAGGTGCTGATCCTGGACGAACCCACTTCCTCACTGACCGCAAACGAAGTTGAGTCGCTGTTCCGCATCATGCGCGAGCTGAAGGCTCTGGGCGTGGCACTGGTCTATATCAGCCACAAGATGGACGAGATCAAGGTGATCGCGGACGAAGTCACCATCATGCGCGATGGCCAGTACATCGGTAAGTGGGACGTTGCCAACATGACCAAGGAGCAGATCATTGCAAAGATGGTCGGCCGTGAGCTTTCCAACCTGTATCCCCCGCTGGAGAACCATCCCTCGGACGAGGTGATGATGAAGGTGGAGGACTTTACATCCATTCATCCGCGCTCCTTCCGCCACTGCAGCTTCGAGATCAAAAAAGGCGAGATCCTGGGCGTGGCCGGTCTGGTGGGCGCACAGCGCACCGAGCTGATGGAAGGCATCTTCGGCCTGCGTGCCCATACCTCCGGTAAGGTGTGGATCAAGGGCGAAGAGGTGAACATCAAGCAGCCCCGCGACGCCATCCGGAAGAGCGTTGCTCTGCTGACCGAGGACCGCCGTGCCACCGGCATCATGGGTGTGCTGAGTGTTGCGGATAACATCTCCATTGCATCGCTGGATGCCCTGCGCAAGGGCCCCATCATGCTGGACAACAAAAAGATCCTGGATCTGGTGGCTACCAACAAGGAAAAGATGGCCATCAAGGTGCCCAGCCCCAAGACCCAGATCAAGAGCCTTTCTGGCGGCAATCAGCAGAAGGTGCTGATCGCCCGCTGGCTTGCCAACAACCCCGATGTGCTCATTCTGGACGAGCCTACCCGCGGCATCGACGTTGGTGCAAAGTACGAGATCTACTGCATCATTGCCGATCTGGCCAAGCAGGGCAAGAGCATTATCATGATCTCCTCTGAAATGAGCGAGATCATCGGTATGTCCAACCGTGTCATGGTCATGTGCGATGGCCGTATCACCGGCTTTATCAACGGTAAGGATGCCACGCAGGAGAACATCATGGCGCTGGCTACCCAGTTCGAGACCGCACCTGACGCAGCTGCGGCAAATCAGTAATTAAGGAGGCTGTCTATCGTGGAAGCTACCAAAAAATTGAATGGCAAGGCTGTGGGCAAGTGGCTCAGCAACAACGCCATTATCATGATGATGCTGGCAATCACTCTGATCGTTGGCATCATGCACCCCAACTTCTTCTCCGGCACCAACATGATCAACCTGTTCAAGAACGTGTCCATCCGCTACATCATCGCGCTGGGCATTTCCGGCTGTCTGATTACCACCGGTAACGACCTGTCGGCCGGTCGTCTGGCTGGTTTTGCCGCCTGCCTTGCCTGCATTTTTGCGCAGACCGAGGGCGCATCCGGTAAGTTCTACCCCAACATGCACACCCTGTCCACCCCCGTGGTGTTCATTCTGGTTATTGCCATCTGCGCCATCGTGGGTCTGTGCAACGGTCTGGTGGTCAGCTACCTGAAGGTGCAGCCCTTCATTGCTACCTTGGGTATGCAGCAGGTGGTCTACGGTATCTGCCTGGTGTACACCGGCGGTACCCCCATCGGCTCTTTGAACAAAAACTTCACCTCTCTGGCCTCCAACACCATCATCGGTGTGCCTGTGCTGATCTGGATCGCTCTGATCGTGGCCGGGTGCTTCTGGTTCCTGTACAACAAGACCCGTCACGGCAAGTACATGTACGCCATCGGCGGCAACGAGGCTGCTGCTGAGGTGGCCGGTGTCAACGTCAACGCCACCAAGATCCGCATCTACATTCTGGCCTCCTGCATGTTCGGTCTGGCAGGCTGCCTGCTGGCTGCAAAGTCCGGCGGCGCATCCGTCAACACCGCACAGGGCTATGAGCTGGATGCCATCGCAGCCTGCACCATCGGCGGTGTTTCCACCACCGGCGGCGTTGGTACTGTGCCCGGCGTTCTGGTCGGCGTTCTGGTCTTTGAGCTGATGAAGGTCGCTCTGCAGTTCATGAACGTGAACTCCTCCTACACCTACATCGTTCAGGGCCTGGTCATCATTGTGGCTGTGGCCATCGATATCCGCAAGTATCTGGCAAAGAAGTAAGAGCTTTTTCTGTGGGTCGTCTGCTTTTGGGCAGGCGGCCCGCTTTTTTTATCTGCATTTGTGTGGTATTATAATAAAAACACCATCAGGAGGTACGTTATGGCACAGGAAAAACAGACGCCCGAAGAGCGCGAGGCTGAGCTTGCCCGCCGGGAAGCTGCCCTTGCGGCCCGGGAAGCACAGCTGGCGCAGGAACAGGCGGAGCTGGCAGACCGGAAGGCAGACTTTGAGGAAGGAAAAAAGAACCTGCTGAACAACGGCGACAAAAACTTTGTGAATGCGAAAGAAAAGATGTACGACCATTTTCCGCTGACAGTGCACCAGATGGATATTATCATCAGGGTACTGTTTGCACTGATCGCACTGTTCCTTGTGCTGGGGGTGACCCATACCAGCTTCTTCGGGCTGTTCGGAGGGTAAGTGCATTCCTTTTCTGCAGTAGGTGATTGCATTTCATCCGTAATATGCGTATAATTTAGGATAAAAGCTCTGCCGCACTGCGGCGGCAGGAAGAGGAGTGGTGATCTTGAAAAAGAAATGGCTCGCGGCGGCACTGGCAGGCATTCTGCTGGCAGCTGCGGTTCTGAGCGGATGTGCATCGACAGAAAAGGCCAAACGGCTGCGCTTCGGTGTGGCTGGCGAGGGCGGCATCTACCGGGAGTTTGGTGAGCGGTTCGCAGCATTGGAAAACGAGACGGACAACGGGCAGGTGGAGCTGAAGGCTACCGCCGGTTCCGCAGCGAACCTGCGCCTGCTGACCGGCGAATACCTGCAGCTGGCCATTGCACAGGCAGACCTTGTGCAGGATGCCTATGACCAGACCGGCATCTTTGCCGACGAGGAGGAGAGCCGCGGCTTTGGTGCCGTGGCGGCGCTGTACACCGAGACCTGTCAGGTGGTGGTGCGGGCGGATTCCGACATCCGGTCCATTGAGGACCTGCACGGCAGGACGGTGAGCATCGGCGCGGAAGAATCCGGCTCGGAGCAGAACGCGCTGCAGATCTTATCTGCCTATGGTCTGAACGACAAGATGGTGAGCATGGTAAACCTGAACTATGAGGATGCCGCTGCCCAGCTGAAGGCGGGCAGGGTGGATGCCATCTTTATGACGGTGGGTGCGCCCAGCCCGGTGCTGACCGCTCTGGCAGGCGAGTGCGGCATCCGGCTGCTGAAGGTGGACGGTGCGGCGGCACAGCGCCTGATGAGCGCTTACAGCGCCTACAACACGGTCACGCTGCCGGCAGGCACTTATCCCGGCCAGACGGAGGAGGTGCAGACGGTGGGCGTGAAAGCCGTTCTGCTGGCCAGCAACGCGCTGCCCGCAAAGCAGGTGCAGCAGCTGACACAGCTTCTGTTCTCCAGCCGGGAAGGGCTGGAAGAGCAGCTGGGCATCCCGCTGGACCCGGAGGAAAACGCAGTAGAGGGCGTTGGCATCCCGTTCCATGCGGGCGCGGCCGCATACTATAAGGCGGCAGGAATTACGGTCGATCAAACGGCTGGGAACTGAGGGAAAGTAGAGCAATGAAGATCGAATTGGATATGTATCAGACACTGGCCGTTGCCGTGCTGGTGCTGATGCTGGGTAAGTTTTTGCGGGCAAGGGTGCAGGTGCTGGAACGCTTCTGCATTCCGGCCCCAGTCATTGGCGGCGTGTTGTTCGCCATTTTTACCTGCGTGTGCTATGTGACCGGCGTTGCCGAGTTTGCATTTGATGATATTCTAAAGGAAGTCTGCATGGTGATGTTCTTCACCTCAGTGGGCTTTCAGGCAAACCTCAAGGTACTGAAAAGCGGCGGAAGAGCGATGATCGTGTTTCTGGGCGTGGTCATCGTGCTGATCGTCAGCCAGAACTTTGTGGCCGTGGGGCTGGCAAAGCTGCTGGGCGTGGATGCGCTGGTGGGCCTTTGCACCGGCTCCATCCCCATGGTGGGCGGCCACGGCACCGCCGGTGCCTTTGGCCCGGTGCTGGAGGACTTTGGTATTCAAGGGGCCACCACCCTGTGCACGGCAGCGGCCACCTATGGCCTGATCGCAGGCAGCATGATGGGCGGCCCCATCGGAAAGATGCTCATTGAGCGGCACAACCTGCTGGCCACGGTGGTGCCGGAGGATGACAGCTTGCTGGTGGAAGAAGAAATGAAGCACGAGCGCCACACTACCATGTACCCGGCGGCAAGCTTTCAGCTGATCGTTGCCATGGGCATCGGTACGGTGCTCTCGAAGCTTCTGAGTCTGACGGGCATGACCTTCCCCATCTATATCGGTGCCATGATCGCGGCGGCGATCATCCGCAATGTGGGCGAATACAGCGGCCAATACACCGTGTATATGGGCGAGATCAACGATATTGGCGGCATCTGCCTTTCGCTGTTCCTGGGCATGGCGATGATCACCCTGAAGCTGTGGCAGCTGGCAGAGCTGGCCCTGCCGCTGATCGTGCTGCTGGCCGGGCAGACCCTGTTCATAATTTTGTATGTGGTGCTGGTGGTGTTCAACATCATGGGCCGCGACTACGATGCGGCGGTCATCGTATCCGGTACCTGCGGCTTTGGCATGGGTGCAACGCCCAACGCCATGGCCAACATGCAGGCCATCTGCGATAAATATTCGCCCTCGGTCAAGGCGTATCTGCTGATCCCGCTGGTGGGCAGTCTGTTTGCGGACTTCCTGAACAGTCTGGTCATTACGGTGTTCATCAATTTTATCTGAGTGTATCTGGCGGTCCGGGCGGAGAACCGCACCGGGAAAGGAGACGTGCAATGTCGCTTTATCACCATCTGAAAACGTGGCTCGGAAAAAAGCAGGAGCATCCCCATGAGGAAGAAACCGTGGCCTTGCCGGAGATCCATACCGGCAAGGTGGCACATCATACGGATGCGGACGGCACTCCGGCGGCAGATAAGCCGATCCACTATGATAACGTAGCGATCCCGGAAGTGCATATTCACCCGAGACGCAAATAACCCTGATTACTAAAAAAGAATAGTTCCACGCCGGACAGCCCGGAGCGAATGCGCAGGCTGTTCCGGAGCACAGGAAGCAGAAAAGCTCCCGTCCATCATCAGGACGGGAGCTTTTTTGCTTGTGGTAAGATCAGCGGCTTAGAGGAACACGTACTTGAGGATGAACAGCACGGTCAGCACGTACATCAGCGGGCTGATCTTCTTTTCCTTGGCCTTGCCGGAGACGACGTTGATGATGGTCCAGGAAATGACGCCGATAGCGATGCCCTCAGAGATGCTGTAGGCAGTGGGCATGGCCAGAATGGTGAGGAAAGCGGGGATGCCCTCGCTGGGGTCGTTGAAGTCGATCTTGACGGCAGAGCCCATCATGTAGAAGCCCACGATGATCAGGGCGGGAGCCGTTGCAAAGGACGGGATGGTGAGGAACAGCGGGCTGAAGATGGTGGCCAGCAGGAACAGGATGCCGGTGGTCATAGCGGTCAGACCGGTGCGGCCGCCTTCGGTGACGCCGGAAGCGCTCTCCACGAAGGTGGTGGTGGTGGAAGTGCCCAGCACAGCGCCTGCGCAGGTGGCGATGGAGTCGGCCATCAGTGCGCCCTTGATGTGGGGCAGCTTGCCGTCCTCGTCCAGCATGTCGGCCTTGGAGGCAACACCGATCAGGGTGCCCAGCGTATCGAACAGGTCAACGAACAGGAAGGAGAACATGACGGCAAAGAAGTTCAGGATGCCAACGCCGGAGAAATCGGTCTTGAACACCTGACCAAAGGTCTTGCCCAGCGCGGAAAAGTCGAAGCTGACGAAGGCGGTGGGAATGACGGAGTACATGCCTGCATCGGGGTTGGGAACATAGATGCCGGCGATCTCGCAGAGGATGCCCAGCACCCAGGTGATAAGGATGCCGTACAGGATGCCGCCCTTGACCTTCTTTACCAGCAGGATGGCAGTGATCACGATACCCAACAGGGCAAGGATCGCGCCCATGCCCACGCTGGAGAAGGTCTCGCCCTTGAAGTGCTGGTAGGTGACGAGGGTGGAATCGCTGTTGACGATCAGCTTTGCGTTCTGCAGACCGACAAAAGCAACGAACAGGCCGATGCCCACGCTGACGGCACTCTTCAGGGTCATGGGAATGGCGTTGAAGATGCCCTCACGGACGTTGGTCAGGGACAGCACGATGAAGATGATGCCCTCCACAAAGACGGCCATCAGGGCCAGCTGCCAGCTGTAGCCCATGGTGAGAACGACCGTGTAGGAGAAGTAGGCGTTCAGGCCCATGCCGGGTGCCAGTGCAAACGGATAGTTGGCAAGCAGAGCCATAAGCGCAGTTCCAACAAAGGATGCCAGCGCGGTGGCGATCAGAACAGCCTCGGAATCCATGCCCGAGGCGGACAGGATATTGGGGTTGACCGCAAGGATGTAGGCCATGGTCATGAAGGTGGTGATACCAGCCATGATCTCGGTCTTGGCATCGGTGTGGTTTTCTTTCAGATGAAAGATGTTTTCTAACATGAAGAACCTCCTGATTTTAAATAAGAAGCCGTTTTCATAAACACAGCACACCGCCTGAAGGGGGTTGCCCGCATCCGTTCGGCACACCCTGCTTATAAACACAGCTCCCAAAACATCCCGCCGGTGCGTGCGGCGGGAAAGAACAAAAGCTATTGTAGCATGTTCCGCCTGGGTTTGTCCACAAAATAAACACATTTTTTTCATTTTTTGTCCAAAAATTGCAAATGAGTATGACTTTAAACGTTTCCGGGAGATTTGCCACAGATTTCGCGTGGAAAAATACACTGCTTTCAAAAAATGACAGGATAACGTTGTTTAAAATACAACTTTGTTATACTGCAGGGATTTTTGCAAATTAAATATACTGTTCGGCCCTGAAAAAGTACACCCTGTCGGAGTTCGGCAGACGGTGGTATCCTTTTGCCATAGCCCAGCACATCGGGGCAGAAAGGAGCTGATACCTACACCATGGGGCAGATAAAACAGGCCAAAGGGCTGGAAAGCCTGAGCCGGGCCACCGACACCCTGAGCACCCTGCTGGCGCAGGAGGTACGGGAGCTGAATGCCCGCCAAAAGGCAGCAAAGAAAACCGGCGCGGCAGACGGCAGCACTATCAAAGGCCTCAAGGAGGCCACGGCGGTGCTCAAGGATCTGGCCGCTGTGGCCAAGACCCTGAACGATCAGGGCACGCAAACAGAGGGCACAGGATGCGGCGTGGTGATCCTGCCGCCCGTGGAGGAAGAAACATGAGCACACAGGAAGCAGGAGCGCCGGTGGTCTGGCGGCCTCAGCCGCGGCAGGCCGAGTTCATGCGCCGCCCGGAACCGGAAGCGCTGTACGGCGGTGCGGCAGGCGGCGGAAAAAGCGATGCACTCATCATTGAAGCGCTGCGGCAGGTGCATATCCCACACTACCGGGCGCTGATCCTGCGCAAGACCTACCCGCAGCTTTCCGATCTGGTGGACAAAAGCCAGATGTACTACCGCAGGGCTTTTCCGCAGGCGCAGTACAACGCCACCACCCATGTGTGGAACTTCCCCAGCGGGGCAAAGATCTATTTTGGTTCCATGCAGTACACCAAGGACCGCACCAACTATCAGGGCAAAGCCTTTGATTTTATCGGCTTTGACGAGCTGACCCACTTTGAATGGGAAGAGTATAGCTACATGATGAGCCGCAACCGTCCCACCGGCCCGGGCACCCGGGTGTACATGCGGGCCACCACCAATCCCGGCGGCATCGGCCACGGGTGGGTGAAGGCACGGTTCATCACGCCGGCCCCGCCCGGTACGCCCATTGTGGAGGAGCACACTGTCAGGCTGCCGGACGGCACCGAGCAGAAGCTGCAGCGCTCGCGGGTGTTCATCCCGTCCAGCATCTTTGATAATCCCGCCCTGCTGGCCAACGATCCCGGCTACCTTGCAAGCCTTGCCAGCATGCCGGAGGCGGAAAAGCAGGCCCTGCTCTATGGCAGCTGGGACAGCTTCAGCGGTCAGGTGTTCACCGAGTGGCGCAACGACCCGGCCCATTATCAGGATCAGCGCTGGACGCATGTGATCGCACCCTTCACCATCCCGAAGCACTGGACCATCTACCGCGGGTTCGATTTTGGCTTCTCGAAGCCCTTCTCGGTGGGGTGGTACGCTGCGGATGAGGACGGGCGGCTCTACCGTATCCGGGAGCTGTACGGCTGTACGGGCCGCCCCAACGAGGGCCTGCGCATCGACCCGGTGGAACAGGCCCGGCGCATCCGGGAGGCAGAGCAGAACGACCCTCTGCTGCGGGGCAGGGCGATCCACGGCATTGCCGACCCGGCCATCTTTGATGAGAGCCGCGGCGAGAGTATTGCTGCCATGATGGAGCGGGCACCCGGCTTTTTGCACTGGGCCCCCGGCGACCACACCCGTCTGGCCGGAAAGATGCAGTTCCACTACCGGCTGAACTTTGACACGGACGGCAGGCCGATGCTGCAGGTCTTCAACACCTGCAAACACTTCATCCGCACCATCCCGAACCTTGTGTACGATGAGAGCAATGTGGAGGACATCGACACCCGGCAGGAGGATCACATCTATGACGAGTGCCGCTATGTGCTGATGGAAAACCCCATCAGTCCGCCCTGCCGCTGCGCTGCGCCGCCCCTGCAGGACGACCCGCTGGAGCTGCACAAACAGGCAAGATTTTACAGAATTTAAAGGAGAAACGCGATGGACGATTATGAGAACGAGAGCCTGCCGGTGGGCGAAGCACAGGTGGCCGAGGCCATGCAGACGCTGCAGCGCTACAAGGCGGGCAAGGCCGCGCTGGACAAGCGCATTGTGGACAACGAGCTGTGGTTCCGCATGGGCCACTGGAAGAATTACCAGAACCCCATGATGCCCGGCAAGGCCCAGCCCTCCAGCGGATGGCTGTTCAACAGCATTGCCAACAAGCATGCGGACGCCATGGACAACTACCCGGAGCCCAACGTGCTGCCCCGGTCGGCAGATGACGAGGACACCGCACGGGCACTTTCCAGCGTATTGCCGGTGGTGCTGGAACAGGCCGACTACGAGCAGGTGTACAGCGACTGCTGGTGGCGCAAGCTCAAGACAGGCACCGGCGTGACCGGCATCTTCTGGGACCCGGCAATGCGCGGCGGCATCGGCGACATTGCGGTGCGCAGCGTGAACCTGCTGATGCTCTACTGGGAGCCGGGCGCAGCAGATATTCAGGCGTCGCCGGACTTTTTCAGCCTGAGCCTTGAGGATACGGCCCAGCTGAGCGCCCGGTATCCGCAGCTGCGGGGCCGCACCGCCAGTGTGCTGGATGTGCCCCGGTACATCCACGATGAAGGGCAGGACACCAGCACCAAGAGCGTGGTGGTGGACTGGTACTATAAGCGGCCGGATGCCAGTGGACGCATGGTGCTGCACTACTGCAAGTTCTGCAACGGCGTGGTGCTGTACGCCAGCCAGAACGACCCGGCGCTGGCAGAAAGGGGCCTGTACGACCACGGGCAGTACCCCTTTGTATTTGATCCGCTGTTCGTGGAGGAGGACAGCCCGGCGGGCTTTGGGTACATCGATGTGATGAAGGACTGCCAGACGGCCATTGACAAGATGAACCATGCCATGGACGAGAACGTGCTGCTGAGCGCAAAGCAGCGGTACGTGCTCAGCGACACGGCAGGGGTCAACGAGGAAGAGCTGGCCGATTTCAGCCGGGACATCGTGCATGTGGTGGGCCGTCTGAACGACGACAGCTTCCGTCCCCTGCAGACGGCCGGACTGCAGGGCAACAGCCTGAGCTACCGCCAGAGCCGCATTGAGGAGCTGAAGGAGATCAGCGGCAACCGTGATATGACGCAGGGCGGCACCGCCGGCGGTGTGACCGCTGCCAGCGCCATTGCAGCATTGCAGGAGGCAGGCTCAAAGCTTTCCCGCGATATGCTCAAGAGTGCCTACCGTGCCTTTGCCAAGCAGTGCTACCTGATCATCGAGCTGATGCGCCAGTTCTACGACGAGCAGCGGGTGTTCCGCATCGTGGGCGAGAGCGGCGAGAACCGGTTCGTGCCCTTCTCGGCGCAGGCACTGCGGGCTGTGCCCGGCGGCAGCGTGGGCGGCGTGGAGCTGGGCAGCCGGGAACCGGTCTTTGACATCGTGGTCAGTGCCGCCAAAAAGAGCACCTTCAGCCGCCTTTCCCAGAACGAGACCGCAAAAGAATGCTATCAGCTGGGCTTTTTCAAGCCGGAAAATGCCGATGCCGCCCTTGCGGCACTGGACATGATGGATTTTGAAGGCATCGAGAAGGTACGCCAGCGGGTGCGGCAGAACGGCACCCTTGCCCAGCAGCTGGCACAGCTGCAGGACCAGATGGTGCGGATGGCGGCAGTGATCGAGATGCAGGGCAGCGGCCAGAGTGATGCCGATGGTCTGACCCGCAGCGTGAGCAGCGCGTTCACGCAGAAAAACGGGCAGGCTGCAGCCACAAAGCTGGCGGGCCTTGGCAGCGCACTGCCGGTGGCCGCTGCCGCAAGAGCCATGGATCTACATTGAAAAGGAGGTGAATTTTTATGATGAAGGTTGTTTACAGCGAAATGGATACCCCGGCCGGGATCAGCTGCCGGTTGGAAGCTGCCGGTCACGCAGGCTATGCGCCTGCCGGGCAGGACATCGTATGCGCCGGTGCCAGCACCGTGATGCAGGGGCTTGTGTGTCTGCTGGCAGGCGAAGAGAGTGCCCGCAGCGATGCCTTTGACGAGCCGGACGGCCCGCGTCTGGCGGTGCAGGCAGACGCGCCCTGCGCAGAATGGGTGCAGGGTGCCTTTGAACTGGCCAAGGCCTGCTTTGCACTGCTGGCCGAGCGCTACCCGGAGAATGTCCGCTTTGCGGATGTGAGCCGCCGGGGCGAGAAGAGCATGATGGATCTGCAGCTGTTTGCAAATGAAGGCGGCGATGCCGCCCCTGCTCCCCCGGCCCTGAGCGAAGCACAGACCCGGCAGGCAGTTGCTTCCGGCACCATGAAGCCCGGTGAAGCCGCCCCTGCCGTGCCCGCTGCGCCCCAGCCGGAACCGGAAGCCCGGCCTGAGCCGCCCGTTCAGCGCCCGGAACTGCCGCCGCTGTCCGGCCTTGCCTGCAGCACCCGGACGGCAGTGCAGGGCCTGCACGCCCGCTGGGCGGCAGAAGAAGCGGCCATGCGCCGCAGCCAGCCGGACTTCAATTTGCAGAAGGAGCTGCGCAGCCCGGAAATGCGCCGTCTGATGCAGCTGCCCGGGATGCGGGTGCAGGACGCCTACCGCCTGACCCATTACGATGAAAACCTGCGCACCGCTGCACAGGCGGTGGAACAGGGCGTGGTGGAGCGGATCCAGCAGCGTGCCGCACGGCCCACCGAAAACGGCATCCGTCCCGGCGGTGCGGCCACCGTCCGCCCGGATGTTGCCAGCATGACCCGCGCCCAGCGCGAAGCACTGGAACGCCGTGTGCTCCACGGAGCACAGATCGAACTGTAACGTTTTGACAAGAGAAAGGAACCAGACTATGAACCACACTTTCAACATCCAGCTGTTTGCCGAGAACCTGAACACCACCGCGACCATGTCGCAGGAAATGAAGACCTTCTATGAGAAGCGTCTCATCGATCAGGCAGAGCCGCGTCTGGTGCACGACCAGTTTGCGGACTACTACCCGGTGCCCCAGAACGGCGGCAAGACCATCGAGTTCCGCAAGTATGACAGCCTGCCCAAGGCGTCCACTCCGCTGACCGAGGGCGTGACCCCCAATGGCCAGACCCTGAACGTGACCACCATCACCAGCGACCTGCACCAGTACGGCGGCTGGACCCCGCTGACCGATGTACTGCAGATGACTGCCATCGACAACAATGTGGTGCAGGCCACCCGTGTGCTGGCAAGTCAGGCGGGCCGCACCATGGACAGCATCACCCGCGATGTGCTGGCTGGCGGCACCAACGTTATCTATGCGCCTAAGCTGGGTGCAGACGGTGCCGAGACCGCCGTGACCAGCCGCAAGGCGCTGGACAAGACCTGCACCCTGACCCCGAAGCTGTTCTTCCAGGCGGCGGCACAGCTGGGTGCCATGAATGCGGACCCCATCGGCGACAGCTACATCGCCATCATCCACCCCTATGCCGCCTACGATCTCAAGACCAGCAAGGAGTTCATTGAGGTGCACAAGTACGCCGACCCGGACACCATGTTCCGCGGCGAGATCGGCAAGCTGGGCAATATCCGCTTTATCGAGACCAGCGAGGCCAAGATCTGGAAGGATGACACCTGCCCCACCGGTCTGGCTGTGTTCGGTACGCTGGTGCTGGGTGCCCATGCCTACGGTGTCACCGAGCTGGAGGGCGGCGGTCTGGAGCACATCGTCAAGCAGCTGGGCTACGGCGACGACCCGCTGAACCAGCGCGCTTCCGTGGGCTGGAAGGGCATGCGTGCGGCAGAGCGTCTGGTGGAGCAGTACATGGTGCGCATCGAGAGCGCATCCAGCTATTCCGCTTCGGCTGCTGCCAACTGAGGAGGTGTGAACCATGGCTGAAAAGAAAAATGTGCGTATCCGGCTGTTCAAGGACAACAGCCGCTACAAGGGCGACCTGTTCGTCAGCGTCAACGGCGTGAACTATAAGATCCGCCGGGGCGTGGAGGTGGAAGTGCCGCCCGAGGTGGCCGAGGTGCTGGAGCACAGCCAGATGCAGGACGAGCTGACCGCCGCCCGCATCGCGGCAGCGGAAAACGCCGCACAGTAATCTGAAGAAAGGAAGCCCGGCTGGGAGCAGCTGCCCGGCCGGGCTTTTTCAGAAAAGGAGTGAGATCTATGACTGTAGGACAGGCGCTGGAGCGCGCCGAAGAGCTGCGCCCGGGCAGCCGCATTGCACTGGCCACCCGGCAGGCGTGGCTGCGGGAGGCAGATGCCATGCTGCGGGAACGCTTTTTCAAACACAGCATCACGGATGCCTACGACGATGTGGGCGCAGACATTGCATGGGATGACAGCCTGCAGGATGAAGATGTCCTGCTGGCTCCGGCACCCTTTGACGCAATGTATCCCCACTATCTGTGTGCCATGACCGATGCGGCCCTTGGGGAGACCGACCGCTATGCCGGGGAACAGGCGCAGTACAACAGCATTCTGGCCGACCTTGCGGCGTGGCTGCGGCGCACCTATCCGCCGCTGACCGCCGTTCAGTGGCGCTGGTAAGGAGGTGGTGGATATGGTCCTTGCAAACCGGACAAAGCTTGCAAACAGCCGCAGCCTTGTGCGGGTGTTCGGCGGGCTGAACGAGACCTACGCCTGCTCGGAAGCAGAGTACAGCGCGGGTGTGAATTTTTCGGCAAGGGATTTTCCCGCCCTGAGCACCCGCAAGCCCCGCCGGAAGCTGCACGCACTGACCGGCCTGAACGGCATGTACCACCTGAACGGTCTGCTGACCATCTGCGGGAAGGATATCATTTATACCCCGGACGATGCCGGGGCCGACACGGTGAGCTGCACGGATGCAGTATCCGACAGCCGCAAGGCGCTGGTAGGCATCGGCACAAAGATCCTGATCTTTCCGGACAAGCTGGCCTTTGATACGGCGGACGGCAGTGTTTCTGCGCTGGGCGCAGTATGGAAGGCAGAGGGCCAGAGCGTACAGTTTACGCCCTGTGATGCTGCGGGCAAGACCTATCAGCCGGACAGCTATGGCAGGGAGGAACCGGAAAAGCCCGCAGACGGGCAGCTGTTTTTAAAGGTGGAGGATGAGGAGCACCCGTGGAGCAGCACCGGCACGCTGGAGGTGTACAGCACATCCTCCGGCAACTGGACGGCAGTGCCGCTGGACTATTGCCGCATCACGGCAGCAGGCGCACAGAAGCTGTTTGCCCAGTGGGACACCGTGACGGTGTCGGGCACGGCGGCGCAGCAGGCCGGGATGTGGGAAGAACTGAACGGCGATCTGGTGGTGTATGATCTGCTGGAAAACGGCCTGCGGGTGAAGGTGACACCGAAGGGTGAATGCTTTTACGGCACGCTGGTGCAGGGCGCGGACAGTGCCCGGTGGACCAGTCTGGACGGCAAAGAGACCCGCAGCTTTGCGGTGAGCACGCCGGTGCGGATGGAACGCCGCGTGCCGGATCTGGACTACATCACCGAGTGTGACAACCGGGTGTGGGGCTGCAGCAGCAAGGAAAACGTGATCTATGCCTGTAAACTGGGCGACCCCACCAACTGGTTCTCCTACCGGGGCATCGCAGCGGACAGCTATGCCGTCACGGTGGGCAGCGACGGGGCGTTTACCGGAGCGGCCACCTGCATGGGTTATGCGCTGTTTTTTAAGGAGAACACCCTGCACAAGCTCTACGGCTCCAAGCCCTCGGACTTTCAGCTCACATCCCTGCGCTGCAGGGGCGTGGCTAAAAACGCGGCCCGCAGCCTGTGCGTGCTGAATGAGACGCTGTATTATCTTTCGCCGGACGGCGTGATGGCATGGGACGGCAGCATCCCCACCAAGGTGTCCGGTGTGCTGGATTCGGGACGCCTTTCCAATGTACAGAGCGCAGTGGGCGGTGCGCTGGATGGCCGGTATTACCTGCACATTGCCCGCGCGGCAGCGGGGGAAGGTGTGGCAAGGCTGCTGGTCTATGATACCGAACGTGCGCTCTGGAGCGAGGAGGATGTCTGCTCCTACGAAATGACCAGCACCGGCGGACAGCTTTACCTGTGGGACGGTCAGGCCCTGTGGGCCGCAGACCCCAGCCGCGAGACCGACTGGCAGAGTACGGACGGCGTGGAGGAAAAGCTGAACTTTGAACTGGTCACGGGAGACATTGGTCTGGACGGTGCAGAGGACCGGTATCTTTCCCGGCTGACGCTGCGGCTGGATGCCGAATGCGGCAGCACGGTGACGGTGGCGGCAAGCTATGACGGAGGCCCCTGGGAAACGGTGGCGGAGCTGGCGGCGCAGAATGTGCGCCGGAGCTACGATATGCCGTTCGTTCCCCGGCGGCACGGTACGTTGCGGCTGCGCCTGAAGGGCAGGGGACAGATCACCCTGCGCAGCATTGCAAAAACGGTGGCTGCTGCCAAAGGCGGCATTACAGGCGGGGAGGTGTGAAAAATGGCAAGCGTAATGGGCATCAATAAGATCGGTCTGCCCAAGCTCAGTGAGAACATGGACCCGGAGGACGCCCGCGCACTGCGCAGCTACCTGTACCAGCTGCAGGAACAGCTGCAATATGTGCTGAGCAATCTGGATACCGAAAACATGTCAGAGGAACTGCGTACCAGACTGCAGGATCTGTAAGAAAAGGAGTTTTTATGGCAAACAAAAAGAAACAGGACGAAGCACTTGCTGCGGTGCAGGCACAGACGGAGGAGAATGGTCTGTCGGCGGCGCAGAGCGGTTATTCGGCTGCGGGACTGGGCAGCCGCGCGGAGGTGGAAAATGCACTGGCAAATGCCAGCTATAAGCCCAGCCAGACGGTGACGAGTGCAGAGAATGCCCTGAAGGAATGGCAGACGAACCGCCCCGACGACTACGAGAGCCGCTATCAGGATAAGATCGATCAGCTTCTGGGCCAGCTGCTGCAGCGCGGGAGCTTCCAGTACAGCTACACCAAAGACCCGCTCTACCGTCAGTACGAGCAGAACTATCTGCAGAACGCCCACAACGCCAGTGCGGATGCTGCGGCACAGGCGGCAGCACTGACCGGAGGCTACGGCTCCAGCTATGCCGCAAGTGTGGCGCAGCAGGCATACCAGCAGCAGATCGGCGCGCTGAGCAGTGCCATCCCTACGCTGTACAGTCTGGCGCTGGACACCTATACCAGCGGCGGCAACGAGCTGGTGAGCCAGCTGGACCAGCTGAACAGCAGTGAGCAGGATGCGCAGCAGCTGTACAACGACCGGCTGTCGGACTACTACACCCAGCTGCGGCAGAAGGGCGAAGCCTACAACAATGCATATGCGCAGGACTACGGACAGTATCAGGACTACCTGAACCAGCTGGGCACGCTGCACGACTACTACAGCGCACAGGAACAGCAGCAGGCAGCACGGCGCCAGCAGGCGTTCAACAATGTGGTGACTGTACTGGGCGTACTGGGCGATGCGGTGCAGATCGCCCTCAGCGGCACCACGGGTCTGGGTTCCATGGTCAGCGGCCTGCTGAACACCGGCTACAACATCTACTCCGGCAACCGCCAGTACGAGGCAGACCGTGCCGACACCCAGTGGAACCAGCAGCTGCAGGAGCGGCAGTATCAGGACAGCCTGAAGCAGCAGCTCTATGAAAATGAGGCCAGCGAGCGGGAATATCAGGACAAGCTCAATCAGCAGAAGTTCAACAACGACGTCACCAGCCAGAAGCTGAACATTGCAATGGGCGAGTGGAACCTGAAAAAGAACAATGCGGCCCAGAAGGCCAGCCGGGCGGGCAGTGCGGCATCCGGCACGGTGGCTTCCGGCAGCGCGGGCAGCGGCAGCTCTTCCGGCACGGCCAACCGCAGCACAAGCAGCGCTACCCGTCTGGGCAGCGACACCTCTCGGAACGTGACGGTGCCCTACATGGCGATGCTGATGCGCAGTCAGGGCAAAAACGATACCAGTATCAGCAGTGCGCTGCGCAGGGATGGCTATTCCAGTGCAGAGATCGCGCAGATCCTGCAGCAGATGAAGCGCTGACTGCAATAAAGAAAAAGCGCTGAACAAAAAAGCATGTGCAGACCCCGGGAAACCACAGTTTTCCAAAGGGCCTGCACATGCTTTTTTAGCAGAAAATATTGGGGGGCAGAGTCCCACTGGGCACGCCCACCAAATAAAAAATCCGCCGATGCAAAGCATCAGCACAGCATTTGTCTTGGTAGACATTCCTACTGATTGGAACCCGCAGGCTAACCAACAGCCCACTGGGCTGTTGGTTGCTCTGCCGCTGACGCGTCAGAGCCGCCTTGTTCTCGTCCCACTGGGCATCCCACCAAATAAAAAAATCCGCCGATGCAAAGCATCAGCGGATTTTTTGGTGGGGTGCCCAGTGGGACTCGAACCCACGGTCTCCAGATCCACAATCTGGCGCGTTAACCGACTACGCTATGGGCACCACATAGATGCGCCCGAAGGGACTCGAACCCCCGGCCCACTGCTTAGAAGGCAGTTGCTCTATCCACCTGAGCTACGGGCGCACGTTGTTATCCCATTGGGTTCCTTTATGGCGGCAGCTGTGTGTCGGCACACGCTGCGAGAAGTATAATACCATATGGCCCCCATTCTGTCAAGCATAAAATGCAAAATTCTTTTTTCTTTTTTCAAAACCTGCCAGACCCGGTCTTTACAGCAGCCACATGCCCGCATAGCCCAGTGCAAAACCCAGCACGGCTCCGCCGACGACATCCCGGATGTGATGCACGCCGGTCAGCACCCGGCCGATGCAGATGAGCACGGTGATGCCCACCATCGCCCAGCCGGCTTTTGGGTAGAAGTACATCCACACCATGGCCAGCACGGCGGCGCTCAGCGCATGACGGGAGGGAAAGGAGTGTCCCTTTGTTTCCTTGCGGCGCAAGGGCTCAAAGCCGGGCTGCTCATAGGGGCGGGGCAGATTGAGCTTATCGCGCAGGATGGTGCCGCCCCAGAAGGTGAACCCTGGTACGAACACCGCACGCGCAATGGTCACCATAAAGTCCAGCGCAGCCTGACTGCCCAGCAGATGGAACAGCCGGACATTCAGCAGGCAGAGCAGCACGGGGTAGCATACAAAGGGGATGAGCGGCAGCCAGCGGTCCAGCGCCACCACACAGCGGCTGACAGCGGGGTGGGCATCCATCCAGCTGTGCAGGGCGTGATAATGTTCTGCAGTCAAAACAGATCCCTCCGCATCAGGTCGGAATTTTTACAACAGGTCAAAAGCAGGTGTCCAGATAGTTTTCCACATCAAAGGGTTCCGGGGTGGAATCCTTGCGCAGATACAGCGGATGATGGGGATGTCCCTTTTTGCTGCGCCGGCCAAAGGTGACCCATGGGATCTCCCTTTCCCGGGTCAGGGCGACCATTTCCCGCATCAGGCCGGGCAGGTAGTCCCGTTTTTCGATCAGGGTGCCCCATGCCGCCCACATGGTGGGTTCGGTCTGGGCCAGAACTGCCCGGAGCCAGCGCAGATTTTCGTCGCACAGGGCGCGATCCGGCACGCGGTCCATATCATTTGGGTCGGTGGCGCGCTGGGGATATACATTGAACATGATCCAGCTGTCAAAGCCGTTGGCGGCGGCAAGACGCTCCACACTTTTCAGGGTGGGGTCCAGTGCGCCGGGCTGTGCGGTGCTGGGGTTGATGCCGATGCACACCAGCGGGTGCCGGCCCACACGGCCCAGCACATAGCGGTAGGGCTGGTATGTATGGGGCTCGTAATACCAGATGCCGCCGGGGTATTCGTCGGCCTTGAGAACGGGGATCTGTTCGGTCTGCATGGGTGAGCTGCTCCTATCATCAATTACTTTCTATTATCGTACCTGAAAGTGCAGGATAAATCAACTCTTTTGTGCGGAAAATCCTCCCATAAAATCAAATTTCATGGTATACTGAAGCAGGACGCTGCAGCAGCTGGCTGCAGCGCATTGCAGCTGAAAAAAAGGAGCAACTATGCTGGAAGATTACAAGAACGCACTGAAGAGCGGCCAGCGTGCTTACCGCGCCTGCGTGGCGCGCGGCCAGTCGCCGTATCTGGCGGTGCTGGACGATATTCTGGTCAATGTGAACATCGTGGCGCAGGAGCCGCTGGGCCTTGTGGAGATCCCGGCGGAAAGCATCGTCGGCACAAAGACCAGCGGCCGTCACACCGCCTTTGCACCGAACTTTATGCCCCTGCTGGAGCCGGACACCGAGTTTGCAGGCAAGTGGTCGAACCTCTGCGATGCGCATTTGGACGAGGGCATCCACACCCCCATCATCGCCTACGAGTTCCTGAACAAATTCTATGTGCAGGAAGGCAACAAGCGGGTATCGGTGCTCAAGTATTTTGATGCGGTCAGGATCGCGGGCACGGTCACGCGGCTCGTCCCGGAACGGAACGATAGTCTGGAAAACCGTATCTACTACGAATTTCTGGATTTTTACAAGCTCTCCAAGGTCAACGATGTGCATTTCTCCCGTCTGGGGGGTTACGCAAAATTGCAGACGCTGGTGTGCAAGGCCAGCGGAGAAAGCTGGACGGATGATGATCGGCTGAGCTTTTCCTCCTTCTATACCATGTTCCGCCAGCAGTTTCTGGCTCTGGGCGGCGGTGGACTGAATCTGACTGCCGGCGATGCCATGCTGGTGTATCTGTCGGTCTACCGTTACGCGGACGCCTGCGAGAGCACGCCCAGCCAGATGAAGCAGAATCTGGAAAAGCTGTGGGATGAAGTGAAGGTGCTCACCGAGCCGCAGGCCGTGGCCCTTTCGCTGGAGCCGAAGCAGGGCCCCGGCGAACCGCTGCTGGCAAAGCTGAACATCTTTACAAAGCCCAGCGAGCTGAAGGTGGTGTTCCTGCACGAGCACAACGCCGAAAACAGCGCATGGGTACGCGCCCACGACAAGGGCATCGAAGCGTTGCAGCAGGCGTTCCCGGACCGGGTATTCATCACCCGCAAAGAGAACATCGAGCCCGAGGTGGATGCGGAGCAGGTGCTGGAGGATGTGGTCCACGACAATGCCGATGTGGTGTTCACCTCAAGTGCCCGGATGCATACCGCCTGCCTGAAGGTGGCGGCCCAGCACCCCAAGACCCGCATCCTGAACTGTTCGCTCAACGCGCCGCATCCGCTGGTGCGCACCTACTATCCCCGCGCGTATGAAGTGACCTATCTGCTGGGAATGCTGGCCGGTGTGATGGCAAAGACCGACCGCGTGGGCTATGTAGCGGCAAACCCGGTGTATGGCATCCCGGCGGCGGTAAATGCCTTTGCGCAGGGCCTGAAGACCGTGCGCCCGGAAGCAAAAGTGGTGCTGCGCTGGGCCTGCCTGCAGGACCCGGCGCACCCGCTGGATTTCTCCGACCGGCAGGATGTGGAGATCTTCTATGCCCGCGATAACCGCGAGCCGGAAGGCACCCACCGGGATTACGGTCTTGTGCGCCGCATGCCGGACGGCAGTTTGCAGCCGCTGGGCCTGCCCGTGTGGCGGTGGGATACGTTTTATATCGAGATCGTGCGTTCCATTTTTGACGGTGCATGGGACAGCGATGCTGCCGGTGCCCGGGCGGTGAATTACTGGTGGGGCATGCGCAGCGGTGCAGAGGAGATCGATTACAACAAAGACCTGCCCGCAGGCACCCTGCAGCTGCTGGATCTGATGGAAAAGATGCTGCACGAGGATGATCTGCGCATCTTCCCGGAAGATCTGTTCGCGCAGGGGCATGTGCTGCACTCGCCGGAAGCCACCCTCTACAGCCCCAAGGAGCTGATGGAGATGGACTGGCTGGACGAATGCGTGGAAGGCGGACTGCCCCACTACGATGAGCTGGATGTCAAAACCCATACGCTGATGTCCATCAACGGCATCAATACCCTGAAAGGATTTGTAAAATAAGCGGCCCGCGGCCGAGAGAGAATGGAGCAAACCTGAAGTGAAAATTCTTGCAATTTCGGATGTGCCCTCTAAAGCGCTGTGGGATTACGGTACCCGGGAACATCTGGAGGGGATCGACCTGATCCTTTCCTGCGGAGACCTGCCGCAGAAGTATCTGGAATACCTTACAAACTTTACAGCAGCCCCTATTTTGTATGTCCACGGCAACCACGACGGCAGCTACCGCGAAAATGAGCCCGGCGGCTGCATCTGTGTAGACGACAGCGTTTATGTGTGGAAGGGCCTGCGCATCATGGGGCTGGGCGGCAGCATCCGCTACAACAACCGGGAGGATAGCTTTCAGTATACGGAACGGGAAATGCGCCGCCGTGCGCACAAGCTCTCGCGCAGGGCTCATCAGGTGGGAGGCATCGATCTGCTGCTGACCCATTCGCCGGCAGCGGGTCTGAATGATGATACAGACCGCGCCCACAAGGGGTTTGAATGCTTCAACGATCTGATGGACGAATACGAGCCGCAGTGGTTCGTGCACGGGCATGTGCACCTGAACTATGATGCCAAGCTGCCGCGCGTGTGCACCCGCGGCGGGACGACGGTCATCAATGCCACGGAGCGCTATGTGTTTGAGATCCCGGACCCGGACCCGGAAATCCGGAACCACCCGTTCTGGAAAAAGTGGTTTGGGGTATAATACATCAAAAAAGCAGCCCTGCATCGTAATGGTGCAGGGCTGCTTTTGCAATTGAAATGGAGCCATTTGTGGGAACGGAAGGCCCGCAGCGGAACAGGTGCGGAGTGCATCGCCGCAGGCCGGAAAAAGCAAGGTGAAAATTACAGCTCCAGCTTGCCGGAAACTTTATTGATGACGTAGTAGGCGGCACCTTCCTCAGGCTTGATATAGACCTTGCAGGACTGCACGCCCACCTTGTGGGTGGCACGGTAATCGGCCTTGGCGCGGTCGATGATATCGGTCACGTTGTACTGCTTGCCGCTGAACTCCACGTACAGCTCCGGTGCAAGCGGGGGACGGCCGCGGCGTGCAGAGGCCTTGGCGGATTTGCGGGTCTTGGTCTCCTTGGCCTCAGCGGCAGGAGCTTCCACAGCAGGAGCAGCCGCTGCGGTCTTTTTCTTTTCGGGCATAGATGAACCCCTCCTTGATCGTATTTGGATGCTGCACAATGGGTTGCACAGCATTGGCTCCATGAAATATATTACTTATATAATATGTTTTTGGAAATGGTTTGTAAAGTCTTTTTTGCAAAAAACTTTCGGAAAAAGGCAGGAAATCGGGAAACAAACTGTCCGGAATGCTTTTTGCGGACGCAGTGCCGTGCAAATTCCGCCAAAGCACAGAAAAAGGCAGACTTTTCACAGCACTTCCGAGGAAGCCGAAAAGTACAAACCTTTCGGGTTAAAAACGCGGTTTCCGGGTGCCGATTTACTCCCGGCAAAGCTTTTGCGCGTGCTGCACTACGGGCAAAAGAAGCTCCGCATCCCAGTCCTCTGCAAGGGTGAACAGCAGCTGATAAACGGCGGTCTGCGCCTGCCCCTGCGGGCGCCTTTGAGCCAGTGCGAATGCGGTGGAAAGCATTTGCAGTTTGAGGGTGCGGATCGTTTCCGGTGCGGCCCACAGGCGGGCAAGGTCGTAATCGTTCGTGTTGCCGCAGGGCATGGCGCAGGAGGCACAGCCCGGGGCAACGCGGTGCTTTTCGGTGCGTACGGTCTCCAGCATCCGGTGCAGCTTTTCCTCCGGGGCATCCGGCTGTGCGGCAAGACGGAGACCGGCGTTCAGCACCTCGTCGGTGTCATCCGTTTTGGGCTCGCTGGTGGTGGCCCGGGCAAGCCCCACGAGGGCACCGAGAAGGGCATCTCTTGCCTGCTGGGCAGGGGTGACAGGCGCTTTTAAAAGTTCAGGCATGGCACAGTTCCTTTCAATGGATCTTTCTGCGGAAAGTATAGCCGATTCTGCTATGTTTTACAAGATGAACAAAACGGAAATTAAAAATAAAATATAGGCTGCTTGTGAGTTTGATGCCGTTTGTGGTTATGACCCTATTTCGTGAAAAAAAGTTCTCAAAAAGCCCGCAGGCTTTTTGAGAACCCAATAAAAATAATAATTCCGCTAAAGATGCTCAGAGCGAAGCGGAGAGCATTTAAAATCGTGCTCAGATCAGGCCCGGCACTTCTTTTGCCAGCAGCTCCGCCAGCTGTGCGTGGCCCTTGCGGGTCAGGTGCATGAAGTCCACCTGATTGAACTCGCAGTCCTTTGCGTCCAGGAAGTGCACGCCCTGCCGCTCGCAGATGATGCGGAGCTGCCCGGCTACACCGGCAGATTTTTCCACACAGCCATCACCCATCACGGCGTCGTGGAAGCCTGCACCGATGGGAGGAGGTGCCACCACCAGAATGTTGGGCTGCTTGGTGCCCCAGCAGTCCACGCTCTTGGCTTTGAGGATGAGCCGCTCCATGCCCGCAGCGATGCAGGCGGCGTTGGCACCAAAGCGCTCCTTGACGTCATTCGTGCCCAGCATGATGATAAGCAGGTCGATGACCTCATGGCTCTTGAGCAGGGCATAGATGACGCTGAGGGCATCCATGGATTCGTGGATGGGGTCCACGAACACGGTGGTGCGGCCGGAAAGGCCCTCTTCCGTCACAAGATATTCCTCGCCCAGCGCTTTCTGCAGGCGGCAGGTCCAGCGCTCCTCTTCATTGAAGCGGATGCCGTGGTCGGCGCAGTCGTTGGGGTCGGCACAGTAGCCGTGGGTGTTGGAATCACCCAGACAGAGGATATGTGTTTTCATATACAATTACTCCTTTTCCATGGTCTGTCGGAAGTAGTACACTGCGCCCACCATACCGGCGTCGTTGTGCAGCTGAGCGGCACGCACTTCCAGCCCCTCTGCAAAGGCGGGCATGACCGATGCTTTCACCTTTGCGGCAATGGGTTCGATCAGCAGTTTCTGCTGCGCGCTCACGCCGCCGCCGATCAGGATGAGCTGCGGGTTGAAGATATGCACCATGCCGGCAAGGCCCTGTGCGATCTCGTCCGTCCATGCATCCAGCAGGGCAAGAACTGTTTCGTCGCCTGCTTCTGCAGCAGCAAAGATGGCGCGGCCATCCTTCCATGCCGGGTCTTTTTCCTGTGCGGCGCGCACCAGCGCGGTGGTGGCGGCGTAGCGTTCCCAGCAGCCCTTTGCGCCGCAGGTGCAGTCCACACCGTCCAGCGCGTGGGTGCGGTAGTGGCCCAGCTCGCCGCCAAGGCCCCGCGCGCCCTCCAGCAGACGGCCTCCGGTCAGGATGCCGCCGCCCACGCCGGTGCCCAGTGTCACGCCGATGACGTCCGTACAGCCCTGTGCGGCGCCGACCCACACTTCACCCAGCGTCATGCAGTTGGCGTCGTTGGCCACTGTGACGGGCAGGCCGAAGTCCTCTTCCAGCGCAGCTTTGATAGGGCTGCCGATGTAGTTGGGAAAGTTGCCGCAGGTACCGGCCACGATGCCCTTGCGGCTGTCGATCTGACCGGTGGCCGAAACGCCGATGCCCGCAAGGCTTTCCACCGGGATGGAATTTGCGGTCAAAAACTCCTTTGCGGCCTTGCGCACGGTGGTGAGAACAGGCGTCTGGTAGCCGTCAAAACTGACGCTCTCTTCGCCCTTGAGCAGCACCCTACCAGTCTCATCCACGATGCCCAGCTTGACGGCGGTGCCGCCGATATCAATGCCAAAATACTGTTTCATCCGGCACACTCCATTTACTTTTTTGCAGCGTTGATGGCACCGGTAAAGCGTGCCGTGATCTCTGCCGGGCGGGTGATGGCACCGCCCACCACCAGTGCGAATGCACCGGCTTCCAGCGCCTTGACCGCCTGCTCCGGGTAGTGGATGTGGCCCTCGGCAATGACCTTTGCCGGGCACTCTGCGGCCAGCTTATGGACGAAATCAAAGTCGATATCGTCAATGCCCTTGGTCTCCGGGGTGTAGCCGCGCATGGTGGTGCCCACAAAGTCGGCACCGGCTTCGGCGCAGGCCATGGCGTTCTCAAAGTTGTCGCAGTCGGCCATCACCAGCTGGTCGGGGTACTTTGCCTTGATGGCGCGGATGAACTGAGCGGAGGTGGAGCCGTCCGGGCGCAGGGCACCGGTGCCCTGCACGGCAAGAATGTCCACCCCGCAGGCCACCAGCTCGTCCACTTCCTTCATGGTGACGGTGATGTACATGGGCGTGCCGGGGTAATCCTTTTTGATGATACCGATGACAGGCAGGTCCACCACCTGCTTGATCTGGGTAATGTCCCGCACGGTGTTGGCGCGGATGCCCACAGCTCCGCTCATGGCGGCGGCTTTTGCCATCAGCGGCATCACGCCGCCCTCTTTCGTGTACAGGGGCTCGGTCTCCAGTGCCTGACAGGAGACGATCAGACCGCCCTTGATCTGAGCAAACAGCTTTTCCTTATCCATCGTTCAATCCTCCATCCGAATCTTTACAACAGCCTTGCGCACGCCCACACAGCCGTGCTGTACAAGGCCGGGTTTGTGCAGCTCTGTGGGGAAGAACAGCACAAAGCGTCCCTCACCCAGTGCACCGGTCACGACACTGGCGCTGTCCTGAAAACCGCAGTCGCCGGTAAAATCGCCGATCTCCCTGCCGGGGTTCGTGGTAAAGCCCCAGCCCTCGCTGCCGGTGATGTCGAGCTGCAGGTCAGCATACTTTTTGTGATATTCCGGGTGGTAGCCATCGTCCGAATGGAGCGTGGCATCCATCGTGTTGATAAAAACTTCCTCGCCATCCACCTCGGTGCGGCCCAGCGGCAGGCTGGCAGGATCGTGGGTCAGCAGGTAATCAATGGCCGTGTCGAGATTTTTGCAAAGGCCCTTGTAGCGCGTCAGGTGCTGCAGGGTATCACAGATCATAAAACGTCCCTCCAAAAACAAGCGCCCGCTCTCCCCTCTGAAAAGAGACGGAGAGGGGCGCTGCTTCAATTTTACAGTTTTGCGATGGCAGCTTCGATCATGGCCTGTGCTTCGGCCACGATGGCTTCATCTTCCGGGATCAGGCCGGGCATGGGCTCACGCACGCCGCCCAGCTCCAGACCGTACATCCGGCGCAGGATCTCCTTCTGCACGGCGTACAGGTTGCCGTGGGCTTCGCACATTTTGTAGATGATGCGGTCGGCCTCGTACTGGATCTCCTGAGCCTGCTTGATCTCGCCCTTGTTGATGTGGTCATTCATGGCCAGATACAGCTCGGGCATGACGGCGTAGGTGCCGCCGATGCCGCCGTCTGCGCCGATGACGCGGCCGGAAACAAACTGCTCATCGGGACCGTTGAACACCACAAAATTCCCCTCGCCGCGGGCGGCGATACCGGCATCCTTGAACATCTGGATGTCCTGGGTGGGCATGGAGCTGTTCTTCACTGCGATCACGTTGGGGTTCTTCAGCATTTCCTTCAGCAGGCTCATGGTCAGGCCGGTGCCTGCCAGCTGCGGGATGTTGTAGATGACGAACTCGGTGTTGGGAGCAGCAGCGGACATATCGTTCCAGTACTTTGCAATGGCGTACTCCGGCAGGTGGAAGTAGATGGGGGGAATGGATGCAATGGCGTCCACACCCACACTCTCGGCATGGCGGGCAAGCTCCACGCTGTCGGCGGTATTGTTGCAGCCGACATGGGCGATGACGGTCAGCTTGCCTTTTGCTTCGCTCATCACGGCTTCCAGAACGGCCTTGCGCTCATCCACATGCTGGTAGATGCACTCGCCGGAGGAGCCGCCCACATACACGCCCTTGACGCCCTTGGCGATCAGATGGCGGGTAAGGGCCTTGACGCCCTCGGTAGAAATATTGCCCTCTGCGTCGTAGCAGGCGTAAAAGGCGGGGATGACACCCTGATATTTTTTGATATCTTTCATGTTCCAAACCCTTCTTTAAAAATAGTAATAAATACAGATGAAATGATTTTGCATCAAGCTCGTACGCTTTCTGTTTCGGGTAACGGGTTCAATGCCCTCTTGCGGTGCCCTGCATCCGCTTCGGCCCTTGGTGCGGGCCTCGCGTCTTGCAGACCGCTGCGCCAAAAATTTCTCCCTGTTTCGGCCACCGGCCGCGGTCGAAATTTTAGCCCTTGACAGCACCCATTGCGATGCCTTTGGTAAAGTACTTCTGGAAAATGAGGAAGATGATGATGATAGGCACAGCAGCCAGTGCGGCACCTGCCATGATCAGGCCAAAGTCGGTGCTGTTCTCAGCCTGCAGCTTTGCAATGCCCAGAGAAATGGTCAGGTTGCTGGTGCTGGACAGCATGATCAACTGCATGAAGTAGTCGTTCCAGCTGTTGATAAAGGTGAAGATGGCCAGTGCGCCGATGCCCGGCTTGACCATGGGCAGCACGATGTCGATAAAGGTCTTGGCCTCGCTTGCGCCGTCGATGCGGGCCGCTTCCAGCATCTCAGTGGGGATGCCCTCACTGAACTGCTTCATCAGGAACACGCCAAAGGGCCAGCCCACGATGGGGAAGATGACGGCCCAGATGGTGTTGTACAGATTCAAAGAGCTCATTTCGCGCAGCAGGGGGATCAGGATGACCTGCTTGGGCAGAGCCATTGCACACACGATAAGGGTGAACAGCAGCTTGCGGCCTACAAAGCGTTTTTTTGCCAGTGCATAGCCGGCCATGGCGGCGGTGATGCAGGTGAGGATCATGGACATGACGGCCATGAACACGGTGTTGATCATCCAGCGGATGGCAGCGGGAGCGGTGGGGCCTACCGAGAAGTAGATGGGCTCGCCGTTAGCGCTGAACTTGGAGCCAAAGGGCACAGCCAGCTGCCACAGCGGGGCGCTCTTGCCGGAGAACAGCTTCTGGTAGTTGGTCAGCACCCACTGGCTGGGCCACCATTCGGGGGTGGTGGCGTTGATGGCGGCACCGGTCTTGAAGGAACCGGTGATGATCCAGTACAGCGGGAAGGCGAACAGCACCGCAACGATGCTGATGAGGATCAGCGTCAGGATCATGTAGGCGCTCATCTTCTTGAGCTTACTGGGGTGACGCTTCAACGGTTTTTGCTTTTTTGCAGCGGCATTTGCACTCATTGTCCGGCACCTCCTTTAATTATCCTGGTTGCCCAGCTTGAACTGAACAGCCGACAGAATGGCGATGATGACTGCCAGCACCACACCCATTGCGTTGCCGTAGCCGTAGCGGTACAGCTTGAAGGCGGTGTAGTAGATATAGTACATGATGGTATCGGTGCTGTGGTTGGGGCCGCCGGAAGTCAGCAGCTGGATCAGCGCAAAGCACTGGAAGGAGTTGATGGTGGTAATGACCAGAATGTACAGGGTGGTGGGCATGATGGCGGGCCACTTGATCTTCCAGAAGCACTGGAAATCGGTGGCACCGTCCACTTCTGCGGCTTCCACGATGGACTGGTCCACATTGCCCAGAGCGGAAACGTACAGCACGATGGGCTGGCCCACAGAGGTGGTGAGCAGGATCAGGATGATGCAGCCCAGAGCAAAGCGCTCATCACCCAGCCAGTTGATGTTCTTGTCAATGAGGCCCAGCGTCTTGCCCAGATAGTTGAAGATGCCGTAGTAGTTGTTGTACATCCACTTCCACACCACGGTAACAGCCACGGAGCCGGTGACGACGGGCAGGTAGAACACGCAGCGGAAGAGGCTGGTGGCCCACTCGGGCAGGTCTACGATGGCAGAGGAGACCCACAGCGAGAAGGCGCAGGTGACGGGCACCGACACCACCACGATGATGAAGGTGTTCTTTAAGGCACCCAGAAAGATGGGGTCTGTGAACAGTTCCTTATAGTTTGCAAGCCCCACAAAGATGTCGGCACGGTTCATGGTGGAATCGAAGAAGCTGGTCACCACGCACAGCACCATGGGATAGATGACGAAGCCCAGGAAGAAGATCAGGCTGGGCAGCAGGAAACAGTAGGAGGCAAAGGTCTCGCGCCGTACCAGCGCACTGCTGCGCTTGGGCTCTTTGATCGCCGTTTTTGCAGCCAAAAGAATCACCGTTCCTTTCCGGTCGAGATGTTATTTTGCATTTTTCACAAATAAAGCCCCTCCCTCGTCGGGATCTTCGAGGAAGGGGCGAAGAATCAGTAATTATCTGCCCCCGGCAGAATGGATGGGCTTATGCCTGAGCAGCTGCGTTTGCGTTATCAACAAAGGTCTTGACGGCAGATTCAACGTCCTCACCGGAACCGACGCGCTGCAGCATGTTCCACCACTCGGTACGAGCAGTTGCCCAGCCCGGAGTGATCTGGTAGTAGTCGCCCAGATAAGCCATGAACTTGCTGTACTCGCTCATGATCTCGTTGTCGGCGTAGATATCGCCCACGCTGGTACGAACCGGGAAGTAGGTGGAAGCCAGCACGCTGTCCTTGACCTGATCGGGGTCGGCCGCGATGAAGTCGATGAAGGTCTTGGCTGCTTCGATCTTGGTCTCGTCACCGTTATCAAAGATGCCGAAGCCCCAGATGCCGCCGCACAGCTTCGGGTCGCCGCTTTCGGTGGGGAAGGCCATGGGGAAGATCTCGTCGCCGTCGTTGGTCAGACCGGCGGCGTTGTTGTCGCTGTTGGCCTGCTGTGCAATGTTCCAGCAGAAAGCCATCTGCAGGGTGCCGTTGCGGAACAGGGTGATCTCGTCGCCGCCTGCGATGGAAGCGTCAAAGTTGATGCCCTTGGTGTCGTGCAGGGTCTGGATGGCCTTGATGTTCTCGGCGGAGTCGGCAGTGTACTTGGTGTGGGCTGCATCGGTAAAGGTGCCGCCGTACATGTTGTTGATGATGGCGCGGGTGCCCTGGTCGCCGCCCTGACCTGCGCAGTAGATGGCTGCAACGTTCTCGTAACCGCCGTTGTACAGGGCGTCAACGGTCTTCAGGAAGCCGTCGGTGCTCCAAGTGTGCTTGTCGGTATCGATGTACTGGTCAGCGCCCACTTCCTTGACCTTGGTCATGTTCACGGCCATGCAGTGTGCGGTCATGCACAGGGGGTACTCGTAGTAGTTGCCGGCGGTATCCTTGCAGGCAGACTCAACGGACTCGTAGATGTCCTTCTTGGCATCGTCGGTCCACAGGTCGTTCAGCGGAGCCATGACGCCCTTTGCGCCCCAGTTTGCAACCAGACGCTCGGGACCTTCCATGATCAGGTCGGGTGCGCTGCCGCCCTCGATGGCGGTGTTCACCTGATCGTCGCCGTTGGTGTAGTCCAGATACTCCACAGTGACCTTGATATCAGGATACTTGGCGTTGAAGCTGGAAACGAGGTTCTGAACGGTCTCGTCATTGCCCCAGCCGCCGATGGGGTATGTCCACAGCTTGATGCTGGTGGAGGAAGCGGCTGCGCCTGCAGCGGAGCTTGCGGGTGCAGAAGAAGCAGTGGTGGTAGAGCTGGAAGAACCGCCGCAGGCGGCCAGAGCGCCGGCTACTCCCAGAATGCCAGCGGCCTTCAGGAACGAACGGCGGGAAATGCAGTTTTTCATAGTAGTTTCTCCTTCGCATTCAAGATGCTTCACGTTGATGGCGGCCTGCCGTGCCAGCGGCCGCTCTTGATGGCTCCATTATAGAAAAATATTTTCATTTTGTCCATTCACGGGTTTCATAAATTTTCAGAACGGCAATATGCATGATGCACAAAAATGTGGGATATATGATAAAATGCAAAGAAAACTCCCTTTACTCTCCTGAATTTATTACAAAATGGTACAAACCCATCACTTCTGTGGTGAAAAAGAATTTCCAAACAAAAATGTAAAATTGAAAAGGTTTTTCACAAAATGGCCTGTTTTTCCATCAAAACTGTGTGCTCTGCACAGAACTGCAGGCCAAAATGTGGGCAATGCGTCTCTTGCGAAGCGGGGGTGATTCTTTTATACTTTTTATAGAAGGTGAATGAAACGGTCGGCAGCGGTTCCGGGTCTGTGGACTGCTGCGCCGGAAAAGAGGAAAAAGAAAAAATGGCAACGAATTTTTGGGAGCTGCTGCAGCAGCATCAAGGCGACCTGACAAAATCGGGCCGCACCGTGGCAGAGTACCTCCTGCAGCATGCGGGGGAAGCGCAGTACCTGTCCATTTCCTCACTGGCAAAGGAATGCTGCGTGGCAGAGGCCACCGTGTTCCGCTTCTGCCGGGCGCTGGGGTTTGAGGGCTACCACGAAATGCGCATTGCGCTGGCACAGGCCAATGCCACCGGTGCGCTGGTCAACCAGCGTGTGCCGGAACCGGACGCCGACACGGCCACCCTGTGTGAGCACGCCAGTGCCCTGCTGATGACCACCATCAACGGCACGCAGAATGCGCTCTCGCCGGAAGCGGTGGACAGGGCCTCGGAGCTGCTACGCAAGGCGCGGCAGGTGTACTGTCTGGGTCAGGGCGGCAGCATGCTGATCGCCAACGATATCTGCGCACGATTCGCCTGCATTTCCACCAAGTTCCGCACGGCGGGCGACAGCCATCTGCAGCTGGTCACGGCCAGCCTGATGACGCCGGAGGATGTGGTGCTGTTCGTCTCCTATTCCGGTGCTACCCGGGATATGCTGGAGACCCTGCGCACAGCCAAGGCGGCAGGCGCAAAGATCATCCTGCTGACCCATTACGAGGATTCGCCCGGCGCAAAGCTGGCAGATGTCGTGCTGCTGTGCGGTGCACAGGAAAGCCCGCTGGACTCCGGCAACATCCCCATCAAGGTGGCGCTGCTGTATGTAGCAGAGGTGCTTGTGCTGCGCTACACCATGGATGACCCCCAGAACGTCATGGATGCACAGGACCGCACCAGCGAAGCGCTGGCGGTGAAGATGCTGTAAGAGAAGGGCCGGCCGATCCGCAGCTCTCCCGGAAAAAACAAATGATCCGAACCGGTCACTCCATAAAGGGAGATCTGGTTCGGATCATTCTGGTTTATCGAGTGCCGATGGTGGGGGTCGAACCCACACGGTATTGCTACCAATAGATTTTGAGTTTTTATCCGCATCTTCCATCTGGTGTCATCCAGTGATATCTAGTGATATCTGGTTCCCACTGTGCAAAGGCAAAATTCACGCCTCAACGAACAATAATTTGAAATATCCACGATTTTTCGATGCGTTTTTCCTCTACTCTGTTTTTTCGGTTTGGACCGCCCAAATGGAAATTGGAGGGATGTTCAGGAGGGATGCAGGGCAAAACGCTCCTCTGCTTAGGCACAAAACGAAAGGAAAGTCAAGGATAATGAATCAAAATCAAGCAAAAGAGTATTATAAAAAATTATTTGTGAACTATCCTGATGTGCTGTCTGTCGAAGAAGCAACAACTTTACTCGGTTTCAAAAGCCAGACTGCCATCATCAGAAGAATCCATCAACATAGAATTCGCTGCCTGAAAGTCGGACGATCTTTCATGATTCCGAAAGAATATCTCATCGACTATCTTTTGGATAGCTAAATTATATAGCCATTATATTACATAGCGCACCACTTTTCAATAAGAAAAGAGTGCGCTTTTTATTTTCAAACGAAAGGCGGTTGATTTTTTGAACACAAGCTGGAGCAAAACGTTGAAAAAGCCACATGACCCTTGACTACTTTTACGGACAAGCCGGAGAACTGTTTTCGTTCTACCGCATTCCCAAGGCTCTTTTTCAGGAGCCACGGTTCCAGAGTCTGTCCACCGATGCAAAAACCCTGTACGGCATCCTGCTTGACCGCATGAGCCTTTCTGTTAAAAATGAATGGTTTGACAAAAAAGGTCGAGTGTTCATCATCTTCACGATTGAGGATGTCAAGAGGACTTTACGTTGCGCAGACGACAAAGCGACCAGACTGCTCCGGGAACTAGAAGAATTTGGTTTGATTGAACGAAAACGTCGAGGGCAAGGAAAGCCATGTTTGGTGTATGTGAAAAACTTTTCGGCAGAATCTTCAAAGGAGAGTGTCAAGACCCGGTAAAATCACGAGGTATTAAGAAAAAAGAGAATAAAACAGAGATGAATAATACGAATCTTATCCTTTCCGACGAATCGGAGAAGATGAAGAATCGTGAACTGCTCGAAGAATATTTTTCACACTCTTTGGAGATAGACCTTCTTCTCCGGCTTTACCCGGATGATGAAGATACCCTCTATCAAATCGTGGATTTACTGGTAGACACCTGTGCCACCAAACGCAAGATGCTACACATCGCCGGGGACGATAAGCCCGCCGAGGTGGTACGCAGCCGGTTTATGAAGCTGAACGCCGACCATATCCGCTTTGTGCTGAAGTGCCTTGCAGAGAACAGCAGCCCAATCCGAAACATGAAACAATATCTGCTCGCTTCTCTGTACAACGCACCCACCACCATGCAGCTTTCCTACCAGAACCAAACCAACCACGACTTAGCGATGTGGAGGTGATGAAAATTTCAAAGAAAGCAACCACGATTGCCATCGTCAACCAGAAAGGCGGCACCGGCAAGACCACCACCTGTGAAAATTTGGGCGTTGGACTTGCAGCCGAAGGCAAAAAAGTTCTGCTGGTAGATGCTGACCCACAGGGCAGCTTGACCATTAGCATGGGCTGGCAACAGCCCGATGAACTGCCCACTACCCTTTCCACCCTGATGGCAAAAGCTATGAACGACCAGAGCATTCCACTCGGTGAAGGCATCCTGCACCATGCGGAGGGCGTTGACCTGATTCCAGCCAACATCGAATTGGCAGGGATGGAAGTGTCTCTCGTTAACTGCATGAACCGGGAAAAAATGCTGAAACAGGTGTTGGAAGGTGCGAAGCATGAATACGATTTCATTCTGCTGGACTGCACCCCTTCCCTTGGGATGCTGACCGTCAATGCCTTGGCAGCGGCGGACACCACCCTGATTCCCGTGCAGGCGCAGTACCTGTCTGCGAAAGGTCTGGAACAGCTTTTGCAGACGGTGCAGAAGGTCCGGCGGCAGATCAACCCGAAATTGAAAATCGAGGGCATCCTGCTGACTATGACCGACAGCCGCACCAACTACGGACAGCAGATCGACAATTTGATTCGGGGTGCCTACGGCAGCAAGATCAAAGTGTTCGACCAGACCATTCCTAGATCTGTCCGTGCTGCGGAAATCAGTGCCGTGGGTAAGAGCATTTTCCAGCACGACCCCAAAGGCAAAGTGGCAGAAGCCTATCATTCCATCGCAAAGGGGGTGTTGGCCGATGCCGAAAAACGGCTTAAACGTCAGTTTGAACAGCTACGATGATATTTTTTCCACCGAAGAAACGCGGCAGGAAGAACAGCGCGAACAGGTACAGCAAATTCCCATTGATGAGTTGTATCCGTTCAAAGACCATCCCTTTAAGGTGCTTGATGATGAAGCTATGCAGCGCACAGTAGAAAGCATAAAGCAGTTGGGTGTCACAAATCCGCTGATTGCTCGTCCGCGCCCGGATGGTGGCTACGAAATCATTTCCGGCCATCGCCGCCAACACGCTGCACAGCTTGCTAGACTGAAAACCCTGCCGGTTATCGTCCGTGATATGTCGGACGATGCCGCCGTTCTGCTCATGGTTGATTCCAATCTTCAGCGCGAACAGATTTTGCCGAGTGAGCGGGCATTTGCCTATAAGATGAAACTGGATGCACTGAAAAGGCAAGGTGCTAGGTCAGATTTAACTTCATCCCAAGTTGGGATGAAGTTGCAAGCACTTGATATTGTTGGACAAGAAGCTGGTGATAGCCGCAACCAAGTACACCGTTTTATCCGCTTAACCAATCTTATCCCGGAACTGCTGGACATGGTAGACGAAAAGAAAATCTCATTTAACCCTGCGGTGGAACTCTCTTATCTTGATGAAAGCCAGCAGCGAGATTTTCTTGAAGCTATGGCTGACACGCAAAACGCCCCATCGCTTTCACAGGCGCAACGGCTCAAAAAGCTGGCGCAGGAAGGTCATTTCTCGTATGACGTTGCCTTTGCCGTGATGGGTGAACCGAAAAAGGACGAATTGGACAAAGTTGTTATCAAAAACGATACCCTGCGGAAATATTTTCCCGAAAGCTCTACTCCGAGAGAGATGGAAGAAAAAATCATTGGGCTTTTGGAAGAAAGTAAAACCGAAAAAGTTGTATTCAGGAGCGATTCTATCAAAAAATATTTTCCGAGCAACTATTCGTCAGAACAAATCGAAAATTCAATTCTCAAGATGCTCGACCAGCGCATGAAAAAGCGCAAGCATGAAGCTGAACGCTGACGATCAGATAAAACGCAAGACCCACTTTGGGTCTTTTTCTTTTGCAAACATGGAGGAAAAAGCCTATGAACAACACCGCTACTCGTATGATTCGTTCCGAGGAGATCACCATTGATATGCGCATCTGCACCATTCTGGCAGGTGGCAAGAAGCCCGGTGAAGTCTACTTTGCCGCCATTGCGCCGGATATGGAACTGACTGTTATTACTCTGGATGAAGCCCCTGACATTCTGCCCTGCTTCGATGAAAGCGATGCCAGCATCCATCTTCCCGACACTTCGCTGCTGCTCTGCTACAATCCGGCACAGGTTCTGAAGATGGCGGGCAAGCGTTACCTGACTGGCCCGGTCATTCTGGTACGCACCAACATGGACGGGAACTTCATTTCGCTTACCATTGATGACGTGTACCGTTTCCAGAAGTTTCTGGCGAGCCACAGCGTCACACTCATGGCAGACGATCAGAAGCTGCCCTGCATTTGCATCGTCTGAGGTGTGTTATGCTGAATTTTTTCATCGGTTTCGCATTTTTTGAGTTCGGCGCACTCTGCGGCTTCTTCGTGGCTGCGCTGATGCAGGCGGCAAGGGATGGTGGTGAAATTGCAGGAAGAAGTCGAACAGAAAACATTCAATATTGTAGTGTCTACTACAAAGCTGACAGCCCGAACGATTCTGAATGCCGGAAGAACTGCTATTCAGCAGTATCAGGCAAAGATGGCTGGTGGCAAGCAGAGCGTCCGAATGCTTCTGCGGCAAAATCGGGGTGTTTCCAGCGTGGAAATCGACAAAACCAATATTAAAGGCTTTGAGCGGTACGCAAAAAAGTATGGCATCGACTATGCCATCCGTAAGGACAGCTCCGAAGTGCCGCCCCGGTATCTGGTCTTTTTCAAAGCCCCGGATGTGGAAGCGTTCAATGCCGCTTTCAAAGAATATTCGGTATCCCTGCTGAGCAAAACCAAGCGTCCCTCTGTGCTGGCAAAGCTGCACAAACTGGTGCAGGCCGCAGCAGAACTTCCCGGCAAGGTGCGCCGCAAGGAACAGGAGCGTGGACTGTGACCACGAAAAAGCTGACAAAACTGCTTGCGCTGTATCTGCCGTATATCCTGCTGGGGCTGGTGGCAACGAACCTTGGTGAAGCGTGGCGGCTGGCCGAGGGCAAAGAGTTGGGCGAACACATCATGTCTATGATGGGAACTTTCCCGGTGGCATTTGCGAATCCTCTGCCCAGTCTGCATCCGCTGGATTTGCTTATTGGCTTTTCCTGCGGCACAGGGCTACGGCTTGCCGTATATTTGCGGAGCAAAAATGCAAAGAAGTACCGTCATGGCATGGAGTACGGCTCTGCCCGGTGGGGCAATGCGAAAGACATTGAACCATTCATGGCTCCCAAGTTTTCCGACAACATCATTTTAACCAAGACAGAGCGGTTAATGATGAGCAATCGTCCACCTGACCCCAAGAACGCCCGGAACAAAAACGTGCTGGTGGTCGGCGGCTCCGGCTCTGGCAAAACGAGATTTTGGCTGAAACCGAACCTCCTGCAATGCCATAGTTCCTATGTCGTAACCGATCCGAAAGGTACAATCGTGCTTGAATGTGGGCAGGCCATGCTGAAAAATGGTTATAAGGTAAAAGTTCTGAACACCATCAACTTCAAAAAGTCCATGCACTACAACCCGTTCGCCTATGTCCACAGCGAAAAGGACATTCTGAAACTGGTCACGACCCTGATGACCAACACCAAGGGCGAAGGGTCCGGTGGCGATCCATTTTGGGAGAAAAGCGAGCGTCTTTTGCTCACCGCCCTGATCGCTTATCTGCATTATGAAGCCCCTGTCGAGGAACAAAATTTTGCTACCCTGTTGGAAATGCTCAACACGATGCAGGTTCTGGAGGACGATGAGGAGTATCAAAACCCGGTTGACCTCCTGTTTGAAGATTTGGCAAAGACAAAGCCAAACAGTTTCGCAGGGAGACAGTATAAGTTGTATAAGCTGGCGGCAGGTGTTGTATGCTCTAAAAGACTTCTTAATCAAGCGGTTGGGAAGTCTCTTAGAACACACAACCTAAAACCGAAGAAAGGAGCGCAAGTTATGAGAAAAAACGAGAAAATCACTGCTCTGTACGAACGACTGAGCCGTGATGACTTTGGCAAAGATGATGACCAACAGCGTGAGAGCAATTCCATATCCAATCAAAAGGCAATGTTGGAGGAGTTCGCCGCACGGCAGGGCTTTACAAACATTGTCCATTTCACGGACGATGGCATTAGTGGTACTTGCTTTGACCGTCCCGGATTTTTAGCAATGATGAAAGAAGTGGAAGCCGGGAATGTGGAGTACCTGTGTATCAAGGACATGAGCCGCATGGGTCGTGACTATCTGAAAGTCGGTCAGATTATGGAAATCCTGCGTCAGCGTGGCGTTCGCCTTATCGCCATCAATGACGGCGTGGACAGTGCCAGAGGGGACGATGATTTTACCCCTTTCCGCAACATTATGAACGAGTATTACGCCAGAGACACCAGCCGTAAAATCCGTTCCACTTTCCAGTCCAAAGGCAAGTCCGGCAAGCACCTCACAGGCACGGTCATTTACGGCTATCTCTGGAACGAAGCCAGAGACCAATGGTTGGTTGACCCCGAAGCCGCTGATGTGGTCAAGCGCATCTTTGCCATGACGATTGACGGCTACGGTCCGTATCAGATCGCCAGCAAACTGAAATCGGAAAAGGTGCTTATTCCGTCTGCTTACCTTGCCCAACACGGCGAGGGCGTGAACAAAAACAAGACTTTCAAAGATGTGTACGGCTGGGGTTCTTCCACCATCTGCAACATTCTTGAAAAGCGTGAATATCTGGGACACACCATCAATTTCAAGACCCGAAAGCACTTCAAGGACAAGAAAAGCCATTATGTCCCGGAGGACGAATGGACAATTTTCGAGAATACCCATGAGCCTATCATTGACCAGCAGACCTTTGACCTTGTGCAGAAAATCCGTGGGAATGTCAGACGCTACCCGGACGGCTGGGGCGAAGCAGCTCCCCTCACAGGCTTGCTTTATTGTGCCGATTGCGGCGGCAAGATGTATGTCCACCGTACCAACAACGGCAAGCGTATTTCTCAATATACCTGTTCCCAATACAGCAAAGTCCCAGTTGGAAAGCTCTGCAAGACCCAGCACCGTATCAATGAAGATGTGGTACTGTCCCTTGTTTCCGAAATGCTCAAAGCCATTGCCGAGTATGCGAAGCATGACCGAGCCGAGTTTGTCCGTGTGGTGCAGGAAGCGCAGTCCAGCCAGCAGACAGCAGAGGTTAAGAAACAGCGGATACGCCTTGCCACCGCAAAGCAGAGAGTGTCCGAACTGGAAGTCCTGCTCTGTAAAATCTATGAGGACAACATTTTAGGAAAGCTGTCCGACAGCAGATACGCCACTCTGGACGCTCAATACGAAAAGGAGCAGACCGAGCTTACCGCTGAAATCTCTGCTCTGGAAAAGGCAGTCAAGAGCTACGAGAAGCACGAAAAGGACGCTGACCGTTTTATCGCTCTGATTGACAAGTATGAGAACTTCGACAAGCTGACCATTGCTATGCTCAACGAGTTTATCGAGAAAATCCTTGTGCATGAGCGTGACCGCAAAGGCAGTATACAGACCACACAGGAGGTCGAGATTTACTTCAATTTTGTCGGGCGATTTGTTCCCCCGGCGTTTGGAGAAGTGGAGCTGACCCCGGAAGAATTAGAGGAAATCCGCAAACGTGAGGAACGCAAGGACAGGCTTCATCAGAACTACTTGAAGCGTAAAGCCAGCGGAGCGCAGAAGCGATACGAGGACAAAATCAAGGGGAGAAAAAAGGCAGAAATCGAAGCCAAGAAAGCCGCTATTCGTGCGGAGGATATTGCAAAGGGAGTGTTCGTCCCTGTCAGCAGTTTACCGCAGAGAGAGCCGATGAAAGGAGTACAAACAGCATGAATATCACTTATACACAGAACGGCGATTATCTTATCCCGAACATCGTTATCCGCAAGACCAAGCCCCTCGGACACTACGGCAGACTTCGCAAGGCGTATCTGGAAATGCACCGTCCGATACTGTTCAATGAGCTGGTGCTATCCGACAAGCTCTTTGAGCATTGCGCCGAGATTGACGAAGCGGCACGAAACCGCATGGAGCTGATCGTGCGGTCACTGGCAGAGCAAAACGGCGTGACCGAGCAACTAAAAGCCAAAAACCAAATGGAATGGGTGCGGCAGATGAACGCTTGCAAGGCACAGGCAGAGGAGATTGTGAAAGCGGAATTGATTTATGATTGAGCGAGGAAGTCCGGGCAGAAAACTGTTCGGACTTTTCTCATGTAGTCCAAAGTTGCGGTAGAATTGTTCACGAGTTTATGGTACAATTTATGCGAATAAAGAAAACGGAAAATTAGAATCTAACAAGAGAATGTGGTTGTATGAAAAAATCCATATTAGTATTTTGGGCAATCGTGTGTCTGTTACCTATTCAAAGGAGGTTTAAGAATTTCAAATGAAACATATAAGAAATATATTGCTGTTGATTACGATTATTTTTGCTTTTGTTATGCAAGCTGAAGTATATCAAAATATGCTCTGGAACTTTAATGGTGCTTATTATTTATCGTCCAGATACACAACTACTAATGACGATATGGATTCATTTTTAGCCAATGCAGAAGATACAGCTGAGAAGCATGGTGTTCATATTTTTTCGACTTTTAATCAGAGAGTTTCTAATTATCAGACAAGACTTTATATTTATGGTGATGATACCGTTGTTCGGGATAGTCTTAAAAGCACAATGGATATTGAGGAAAAAACATATACGGCTTTGATAGGTGGAATCACCGTAATAGAATTTGAAGATTTTAGAGAAGCAAAAAACACAGGCAATGGACAGGAAATAATGGTCAGCTATATCGGTGATGATGATGACATTATTGCCACATATCAAGATTTGGCAAAAGAATATTCTATATCGCAGCCAGAGTTTTGGCAATCAACCGAAACTGATATGATGTTCATTGTTTGGGGCCTGGTTGCCATATTGATGATTGTACTTAATATGATTGAGGTGATACGCAGGCAAAAGGAAGTAGTTGTACGAGCTTCTCTGGGCGAAAATGCTGCTGTGATTGCTCTAAAAGCTGTAGTGGCTGATATGATTTCATATGCTGCATTATTCGTCTTAGCAAAGTTGCTTGTTTCTCAATTTATATCGGGAGCGTATGAAGATCATCTCATTTTGGCAGTGTATTGTGCCGGAGCAGTTCTTTCCGTAATTCCTTATGCTGCTTTTGTCCGCTTTGATGTAAAAAAAGCCTTTGCCAATGCTTCAGATAAAAAAGGTATGTTTTATCTTCTGAACGGTCTTAAAGTATTTGCTACTGCCATGACAATTTTTACAATAACTACAAATCTCAGTAGCATTCAAGGTGATTTACTTACAAACACTACTCTTTTAGAAAATCATTATAATGATTATTATTTTGGAGTTATGCAGATTGAACCTCCTTTTGAAGAAAATGAGGAGGAATCCAAAGAGAGCAAATTTTGGAATGACCTTTACGAAAATGAATACAACACGATAAATCCGGTGGTCTGCATAGGCAGCCGGATAAGCGATACGGATAATTATATTTTTGTAAATCATAATGCCAGAGATATGCTACAAGGGTTTTCTGATATGCTTACTGAAGATGATGAAAAAGAGGATATCGTGGTCTTCGTGCCAAAGGGAAAAAATGCGGAATCATACAAAGATATCGCAAAAGAGGAAATTGGCTCTCTTACCCAAAATGCAGAAGAACTGCGTGTTGTTTATAAAGAATATTCTGGCAGAGAACAATTTTATTATCTCAATTCGAACAGAGAAGAGGCTATTGACGGATTGTCAAGAGTAACAAATCCGATTGTGATTTATCAGGCAAATGAGGCTGTTGCTTTAAATGGAAGTTATATCGAAACAGGAACATATAATGGTGAGGTAATCTACGGATGCGATGAAAGCACAATTCGCAGTGTTGCGAAAAAATATTCAGAACAGCTTGGTTCACACTATTTTATGCTGACGAATGTCGGAGAGGATTACATTTATAGTCATAGTTTCCTCGTGAAACTGATTGGCTTTATAAGCTCTCTTTGCGTATTAGTATTGCTGTTAGATATCGCTATCATCATATCTGAAGTGAAAATGGAATTTAGACTTAATGCGATGGAAATCTCCCTCAAAAAGGTTTTGGGCTATCGCTTTTATGAAAGGCACAAAAGATTTATTTCCGTTAATCTCTTAGAAAATATAGCCGTTGTGATATTGATTTGCATTGTTTCGCTTTTTATATCTAACGCAAGTGTCGGGATTGCTTTACTGGTTGGAGCATTGCTCACCATTATTGAAATGGCAATCATTTTCACAAATGTTATGTGGGTTGAAAAAACAAATATCTCAAAGTCCTTGAAAGGTGGATGTTTATGATTATAATTCGTGGCTTAAATAAAGCATTTGGAGAGAAAATAATTTTCTCCAACTTTAATTTGGAAATTCCGGATGGAAGCTTTGTAGTAATCAGCGGGGATAGCGGCAGTGGAAAAAGCACTTTGCTCAATATGATTGGTGGTATCGAAAAGCCGGATAGCGGCAGTATCATAATCGAAGGGCTGAATATTACCCGGCTTAAAAATAAAAACAGTTTTTTTGCGGATACAGTGGGGTTTCTTTTTCAGAATTTTGCACTGCTTGAAAATAAGACAGTTAAAGAAAATTTAAGTTTGATTAAAAAATCAAGCCGAACTAAAGTATCACTTAAAGAAGCTCTTAATCGTGTGGGGTTATCAAAGGAAGTTAACAAAAAAGTTTATCAGCTTTCCGGTGGTGAACAACAGAGAGTTGCTTTAGCTCGTCTTATGATGAAAAAATGTTCTGTTGTTTTGGCAGATGAACCTACTGGCTCACTTGACAAGAAAAATAGAGATATTGTTATGAGGTTATTGCACGAACTCAATGAAGAAGGTAAAACGGTTATCATTGTTACCCACGATCAGAGTATTATTGAAGATGAACCTTATGTTGTGAAAATCTGAGAGTACCTCTTAGAAATGTCTTGATCTACATTTTATGTAATTTGGGTCAGAAGAAAATCCCTTTAGGAACTAAAGGGCGCACTTCTATACTCTCCTATCGGGAGTATGTGCGTCCTGCGGAGCTTCATTCCCGGTCAGCAGAGAAAAACTGCTTGACCGAAAATGTTTCGTCACTTCGTTCCGTCAAGGGAGCTACACTCCCTTGCGACGCTTGTGCGTTTATCCCTTGTGGACTTGCCGTCCGCAAACAGCATGAAATGCTGTTCGCCGCCAGCAAGTTTGGAAAAATAAATACCGAAAATCAGACCGTTGACTGGTCGCAATGTGCGAAAAGTTGACGGTCTTTTTTTATCCCAAAAATCAAAAAAGGAGGTCAATCACAATGACAAAACCGAAAACCCTCGATCAGCTTCGAGCCGAAAAGGAACGAGCTGAGACGCAGCTTGCACAGGAGAAGCACAAGCTGGAGCGTCTGGAGAACAGAAAGAAGTATCTGGAGAAAGGCGAACG